>Ga0126342_10001362_pt1 | contig 33963 bp, 24 predicted proteins | sample Cyp1metagenome_FD_92528 | JGI IMG/M metagenome (GOLD analysis project Ga0126342, IMG submission 92528) | Coral microbial communities from Lord Howe Island, Old Settlement Bay, Australia - Cyphastrea 1 metagenome | ecosystem: Host-associated > Invertebrates > Cnidaria > Coral ...
CAAGAATCCTTAAGTGACCTCTTTGCCTGGCTGATCACATGATTTCTGCGTGTCACTGCGTGTCACTTGCGTGTCACTGGGGTTTCGAGGTGGGATGAAACGAGGTCACTTAGGACCCTGAAAGGGTCACTTAAGCCTTGAAAAGGTCACTTAAGGATTGGCTGTCTGCGTGTCACCTGCGTGTCACTTGCGTGTCACTGGTAGGCCACTTTTTGGCTCGTTTCCTCAACTGACCACTTTCTACGTTTTCCTTAACTGACCTCTTTCTAAAGGCCACTTAGCAGAAAACACAAACAAGGTCACAAGGAATCGTCTGGGGGTTCCTAAAATGGGGGTACCCCAAAATCATCCATTTTAATAAGATGTTCCATGAAAAAAACCATCCAGCGATAAAGTGCTACCACTTTTAGGTTTTGCCCATCGCCTTAATGAGCTCGGGCAATAAGCCACGATAGCAGAGCAGCAAACCTTGCCTGGTTTGCTAAGGTGGTGCGATGAAAATGGAGGTTTTAATGGAAAAACCATAGGAAAACCATAGGAAAATGGAGGTTTACCCTCTGGTAATTTAACATAGCTATTGAAAATCACTATTTTTAATGGGAAAATCCACTATTAATGGTCATTTTCAATAGCTACGTTAAATTACCAGAGGGTAGATATTTTACCAGCAAAAATGGTGATCTAATGGGATCTAATGGGATTCAATGGGATTTAGATAGCTAAGTTGATGCAAATAACTTGGTTAACTACGGTTTGCGGGCGATGTAGCTATAGTATTCTTCGGGTTTACAAACCAACTGATAACTGGGGGGGCTCTCACCTTGTGGATGTATATATGGCTTATGGTCATCCCATCACGCTTCGGAAACCACTGCCGGATTGATGACCATGCCCCAATATTGGCAGGGAAAATCACCCATGCAACTTGACCTTCCAGCTGTTGGTCCATGTCAGGTTTGGGTTTGGTGCCAGTTGGTGAAAGCCTGAATTTAGCAGAGCTGAAAGCCCAAAAAAAAGTGCCATTGCTCAAAGATCCTCCTGAAATCGGATCTGAACGCGGAAACCACATCGGCTTTTGCAAATGTCTCGCTGCTCATGTCGTCCAAGTTTCGATGATTCGGAATTCAAACTTACTGCGTCGAAACTCAACTAAACCCAACTAGGACAACCAGAATATCTTGTGGAGAACTTCGCTACTGACCGATAACCAACCCGAAAGTGGAACATTCATTCCTAGCATTAGATGCTGATTCTGGGATCCTACAGTAATTGGTGACCATTTTTGGCCGTTGACCCATCCCAAAAATATGAGTTGAACAGTATCATCAAATCTCAAAATAATGGCTGAACGCAAAAATAACACATTCCTCATCAACCTGTTCTCAGTGCTACTCATCCAAATGTTGAGCACCTGAAAGGCTTAAAAGTAGATGGTTTAACCCTAAAAACCATCCTACATGTCCTGCTTCCATGGCTTCAACAAATTGACCCATTCCCATAGCCATTCTAGTTGATTCACTCCCCCATCCCCCTACTGAAGTCCACCTGTTCGTGTTACAATTCCATGTTATTGTCAATTTTCATGTTACAATGTTTCAAGATTATATAGCCGTTATTAATAACCATTAGATAGCCATTTTGGTTGGTTATAGATCCCATTATCCCCATGAACCATCAAAATGAGATTCCCAGTATATCCCCATAAGAATCCTCAATTTCATGAAAATGGATTCTATTGTATCGCCATTCCACCAAAATCATCACCAGTTTAATAGTAGTAAATCCTCACTTGGAGGATCATCCCACTAAAAACTGGTGAATAACCCTAGTTGGCAAGTCCCCATTTCGTCAAATGATCCGTATTTTTATAAGGTGAACTAAGCCCTCTGATAATTTAACATAGCTATGGAAAGATCCACCATTTTTCATGGGAAAATCCACTATTTCTATGGCCATTTTCAATAGCTATGTTAGTCATAACCAGAGGGTAGGTGAACTAAGCCCACCGGTTATGACCCTGGGATGGTCCTCTTGTCCAAGGTACCAAGACCTCAGCAACGGCACCGAAAGGGCCCCGTTGTTCGAGAAGAAGCTCACGGCAAGGCCCATCTGCTGCTGCCGCTTCAAGGCATCCTGAAACAGGCGAAAGGCGAAAGGTCGTTTTGTTGGAGTTAACCCGGGATCTTATCATGGGTTCTTATTTTGCTGTATATGTTATATATGTATATATATACAGTATAACATATTACTAACTATTGCATTATCTTGAAATGTGATCACATGATAATATAATATCATGGGTTCCTCTTCTTTTGTTCATTACAAAAGAACCATTTAATTATACAATGGGTTAGTTCATACAACCAATAAACCAAATGGGTTGGGTATCCGTGTTATGGTTTGTTATGCTTATTGTTATGGTTTGTTATGTTTATTGTTGTGGTTTGTTATGCTTATTGTTGTTTACTGTAAATATTGATATTATAATATATATATATATACTATGCTATAGTTCTATAGCTATAAACAGGTGAGTTCAATGATATCCTTCACCAGCCTATGGGAGAAGCGTCGGAAGCTGCATCACCGAAGGTTGAGGAAAACTTGCGGCTGATCACAGATACACTTGGTGGTTTTAACTGATTGGATTGGGTTCATCAGGATTGCTGGAATGTGCTTCTAAAAAAGGAGAAAACACATATATAATTATTATTATTATTATTATTATTATATATATATATACCACCAACCGGTTGAGGTCTTGTCATACAAAGACTGTACGGGTTGTAGTCTGATAATTTTAAATCAATTTGTGCATATCATTTTTATATTTTTGGTTGGTTGGGAACTGGTTTAGCTGGACAAAGGTCCTCGTTCAAAGCGAGGGTTGCTAGACTGTTCGTGGGTCCCCCCTAAAATGGAATTCCACCACATGCCATATGATCCTAAAAATACTAAACCAACATTTTAGTGGCATCCCACTTGTGATCGATATTCAGCAGTTGGTTGATCATTAACTTATGTGTATATACGTGTATGTATCAATGGGAATATGTATGTTCATAATAAATATGTATGTGTGTGTATTATATATATATATATATATCAATATATATCAATATAATTCAATATGATTCAAATATGTATGTATATACACAATGAATTACGCTCTTAGTCATAATCTACCCAGCGCTCCTCCTACCTAGAAATCCCTCCAAGTTGATGGCCAAGAGGCGACGGGATAGAAGAGAGCCGCAGCGACTCCCCCTGCAGCACCGCCAGCCACGGCGCCATCATTTACCCAGCCGCCCAGCCTGCGAGATGAGATTTTCTTGAGACGAGTCGCTCTCCGAAGTCTGGGGAAAAATTGGAATTTACCCAAGGCGTTTTAGTGGTAACATAAATAAACCATTAGCAACATGGAATTCACCAGTGAATTTCATGGTGCCATTGGTGCCCATTGTTGTTCGCAAAGTTGGCCTGTAATTAACTCGGCCAGCGATTGGATTTATGGTCCATATACTACAGCATTAAAATCAATAGGGGTTAAGCAACAAACATAATTGAGTAGCACCCTCACAGTGTACGATCTTCAAGAACCAGTGCCAGAGTCACCATCAACCATAAGAGCGGGTCATAATCAACATGATCTCACTACCAGGGGTTTAAAGAGTAATAAACCCCAATTGGAAATAGTCTGTGATTGGGTTTACCTCCTTGGGTGGACATGCATGTACAAAGCCAGCTGGGTACTTAGGTCGCACCAAAAATGTACCCAATTTTCACCTGCCCTACCTGTTTGACACCGGTTAAATCGGTTGAAATTTGAGCTGGAACCTTGAAAACGAGGATGTTCAATAGAAAACTGATTTTTCTTAAACCAAGACTAAACCAAAACCAACATCGTGGCGGGACATGCGCACTTTCAGGAATGATTAACTCCACCAAAATGATTATAGAATATATGACTGCATATACATCTTGCCATGAATTTCATTCTCTTGCCTCTACCTGCATCAGCACTGTAGCTATTCCCCATCATGAATTGGGTATGGGTCAAAACCTAAGACCAGACAGAGATTTCTGGTGATTCTTGGTATCAGCCCCTCCAATCATCCCATCCCCCTGATAAACACCACCTGAATGGTCCCAATTGTGTGGAAATTCACAACCAAAAACCATGGTTTCGAACGGGGGTGTAGCCATTGTCTTGCACTCTCTACCCGAGTTCATCTCTTTTCTCCAAAAAAATGCACCCTGATCCCTCGCCTAGAGGAAACAACTGATGGGATGGGCGATTGTTTGAAAAGGTCTCGCAGATAAAAGCAACCTACGCGGCATTGTGAAGATTGTTTTCAGCGGTCGCTACATCCTAATCATTCCCAATCCCTGCGTGGGCTTGTGCAAAAATAGGATACCCCTATTTGTGTATCGCATCATGCGATATGGAGGCGGATCCCCCATTTTGAAAAACCACCATATCAGTTTCATATCAGCCGCAAATTGGGGTTCCCATTGCTGGACAAACCCGAAGCCGAAGCATGTTTTTGGAAGGTCAATGACTGGTATACCATCTACATCCACCTGGAATAGTGTAGGGGGTAGTGCTCTATCAACTAACCAGTGGGAAAAGGGCATCTTCGTAGCTGTGACATGCAAAACCTTTAAATTCTCACCAAAGGGTCTGACAAAATGGAGACAGGTATCAATGGCGAGACTCAGTTTTTGTTGAACGAAAACAGGAACAACCAATAAGCGAGAGGATTTGTTTCCCCAAATCATTGAAAATAGATTGAAATGGCTACAAACCAACCAATCGGTTGCATTCATCTATGCACCATCTACAGTATGCTATGTCTTTCGAACGGCAAACAAATCACAACCCAACCGGCCAAGGGTCCAAGAAAAGGCGAGATGTAGCGATAAATCTGAGATAAATCTGAAATTAGGTCAGTTTCGATCATCTTTTCTGTTACCGTACTTTCGATATGAAAACAAGGTGAGAATTTCAGGTACCCTCTGGTAAACTAACATAGCTATTGAAAATGGCCATTTATAGTGAGTTTTCCCATTAAAAATGGTGATTTTCCATCGCTATGTTAGTTTACCAGAGGGTAATTTTTTAGGTTTGCCAATTCTTCTGGAACTCTTTTGAGGCTCAAGTTGATCATCTTGGCAAAACTCAAACTGCATTTTGCAAACTGCAACATTTTGAGGCCACCTCCACCACTACAACCTCCACCATCACCACAAAAGAGACATTTTTTCGGATGATTTCTTCAGCAGCTCATGCCACATTTGCTCGACCGAGGAACATGCCACGTTTGGCACCACAGTCACTACAGTGATCCGAAAGCCAGCCTCAGCATGCTGAATGAAACATCGCGGGCGCTGAGAAGCTACAAAAAGGTACAACTGCTTGGTACAAAAAAAAGGGCCCAGTTACACTCACAAGTCGACGTATACGTACATCCCACTGTAATTGGTGTTTTACAGAGTAGCAGCGAGTAGCATGACTAGTTAGTTTGAAGTATGATTGTGACTCGCTCATGGGTGTCAGGGTGCCCTTGTTGGATCTGCGCGTTTTCTGCGAGTCCTCTGGTTGCGGCTGGTGGAAAACCGTGGCTGATAGCCCGCAAATGGGCAAAACATATCGACCAACAATTCAACCCCTAAACAAATTAAAAAATGAATCAGACACAATTTGTTTTGGACTGCTTACTGTAGTTGCAGGCACGTCTATGTTTGTCACCATCAGCGATCAATTGACACAGACCTCATTGTGCATTCCGCCTACCTTGAAAATGTTGGAGCAACACAAGGATCGAAATATATCATTAATCATTGACATGTGCTATGCAAGTCTGCGTAAATATGCATGTTGAAAGCAAAATAGAACGTCGCATACGTCCACGGCTCAAACTCTATGCTGCCAAATATATATATATATATATGTATAATATATATATATGTGCCAAAATGTATACAAACACACAACTTGATTCACATAAATATACGTAGCGTATAAGACCATATAAGTAATGTTTTTGATTCAGGACATCTATGGATATTTACGCATATCCTGAGTAAATTTGGACAAAGTGTCATGATTCACATAGTGCACATCCATTTATGAAATGATATCAGGTCAGCCATGGAGTGGCTAAAGATGATTCAGAATTGCACAGGAAGATATTCTCTGCACATGTTCCCTGGGAATATCTACAGAGGTCCAAAAAGAAGCGCCAACAAAACCCATCAAAATGTGTATCTGTGTGTGTGTGCTTTAGAAAAAATATAGCCATATTGGCTGCGAAGAATCCCAACGTTTGTTGGTTAGAAGTTAGAAGTTGGAATACCCACGGGTGCATTAATAACTATTTTGTGTTGCTTAAAAACCTCCATATTTGCTTGATATTGGTTAGTTAAAATGTGTTAAAATCCAGATTTGTTGTTGGTTTAAATGCGCATAATAATCCCTTCCTCCCAATATGAAGAAACCACCCAAACGAAACCCTTGTTGAGTATTGGATCTGTTCATTTTTAGGAGCAATATGGAGGGTATCCAATATGACTAGAGGAAAGGAATCTGTCGTCGGAATTCCAGCCAAGATCAAGATTCTCACCGGGGAACACCCAACACCAACCCCCCACCGGGTATCGTGACCCTGAACGCCTTGCGCCCCCCAGCTACGCCAAGAGACGAAGAAGGCACCAAGGCCCTCTTCCATGTGAATCTTGGAGACCTTGGAGAGGTTGAGGTGCCATGGATTCCGATTGCTTTCTTCGAGTGATCCCCACCATGGCATATTAAAACAGACATCTTATCTGAATTTATCTGACATATATTCTGGCATTCTATCTGCTCGAATATATCTGACATCTATTCGGACATTCTATGTGACATAAATTCTGACATACTATCTGGCATTCCATCTGATATATGCTGGCATTCTGGCATATTCAGACACTCCATCTGCCACACATTCTGACATGAAAAATCTAAACCTTTGTCTGGAATTGTATCTGCCATTCCATTTGACATTCTGAATCTAGGCTTCGGGTCCGGCCGAGACCATCACCTGGTAGAAAAACTGATGGATTACACCACTGAATGGATTAAAAAGCGCCCCAGGTTTCACCCTTGCTAAGTAGGTGGAAAGATAGCTGAACTGTTGGGTTTATGGCGGAGATATCGGCCGCTTGAGGGCAGCTTCGGAGATTTCTTCGGTGTCCGAATGAAGGATCATCCCAATTCCAAACATCCGAAACTGCTTGGGATTTGGTGATTATGACCCACTTACAATGGGATTGGGTCCCACTTAAGACTTCACCAGGGCTACCAGTTTCTTTCGATGATCCTCCCAGCCCACGTTTTTTGTGGCAAGCTAGATTTTGTAGGTGAATGTTCCCCAATTCACATGGCTTAATGTCACCATTGGTTGTTCGTTTGTAGCCCATGTTTGTGGTATATCTCCATCTGTGTTGGTCAATGTCTCCGTTTTTGTCAGTTAAAACCGCGTGTCTTTGCTGGTCAAAATTGATTCTTTCGTGACCTCATCGGCAGGCTCTGAGATGGCGATGTTTCACTTTCACGCGTCAGAAATGACGATGTCATAGAACAAACTGGGGACTAACATCTGGTTATTTAACATAGCCATGTAAAATCACCATGCTATTAATTACGGTAAACCATCTATAAATGGGCCATTTCCCATGGCTATGTTGAATAATCAGATGGTAACATTGCTGTTTCCAAATCACAAGGAGTGGCTTGGTTTGGAGCGGGATTTGTATGATGTTCACATGTCAATTTGCCAGTTGTGATCCATCTTTTTTTAACCACGTCTGCCATTGATGGCGACTTGCCCCAACTATCCATGGTCAACCGGTAGCAGTCAGCTTGCTCTGGGCCGGTACGCTGATTCAGGTACCAGAAGGCCAGAACATATTTGGATCCGAGTTTCTATGGAAGCGTTTAGGGCGTAAATTATGGGTAAATCAGCTCGGGCTATATCAAAAAACTCACCAATTGGGATCATGGCAGTTTTTCTGGTTTGGCGCATCTTAGAGCCATGCCCAAAGATTCCTCTGAGGGCCTGACTGTTTTGAGAATTCCACTATATCCAAATCCTCAGCGCGCACAGCTGTATCGCAACCCCCCCCAAAAAAATAGAAACGTTGGACACCTTGAAGTTATAGTGAAAAAATCCTCTGTAAAACTTTTCTAGAAGGCATGATGACAGGATCTACACCCAGTTTGAAGCTGACAGCGGTGATACTGACGCTCGCGTCAAAACTAGGAAAAGATAGTAAGGGCCAAGTGCGGTTATCCGTGTGTCTGAACATGGGCTGTACCCTCAATCTATGGCAATTTTGACGGTGAAAATTGCGATTAACATTGATTAACCCATGGAAAATTGGAGGCTACCCATTTCAGACACAGCCATACGAGGAATGGCTTCAGCCGTAGCACATCATTTCAGAGACGGCGACGTGGCGAAAAAGGATTTACCCAGAATGGATGGTTGAAATATTGAGACTTCCTAGATAAATAAGTTGCTATGTATGGGCACATGTGTGTGTGTACAACAATAACTAGGATTTATATGGATTTATGATGTCTACAGTATATCTATAGTTGATATAGTTGGGGTCATAAACCAACTTCTAGCTGTGTTGCCAGTGTTGCTCCTTCCTGTACAGTAGGTGGTTTCATATTGTCATTAATCCCTTCCCCCCAATACTAACCCCCCCCTCCCCAAATCATAAACACCTCAGGTAGTTTCTAAAATTAGAGATGGACCCTAGTTTTTATTATTTTGGGGGGGTAGTAATAGGGGGAAGGGATTACACAAGATTCGATACAGCCATGATGATTGCAACCGATGGCCTCAGTGAGTTCTCAATTTTTGAGTAGACTATCTGGCTGGTACGCGCCACCTACATGTGGGTCATGTTTGATCACCACTGTTGGGTAAATATGTGTTCAGTGGATATTAACTGGTTGGTGGTATACCTACCCCTCTGAAAAATGATGGAGTGAAAGTCAGTTGGGATGATGAAATTCCCAATATATGGAAAAAATAAACTTCATGTTCCAAACCACCAATCAATTAGTAGTTGGCCACCATTCTTAGTAGGTAAATCAACTATAAATATCTATAAATGGCCATTTTCCATAGCTGTGTTAGTTTACCAGATATATTAAGTACAAACATAGAGCCTATGCTTGGAGCTGTTGGATGGTTTCGATTCAAATCGGATCAGCCATGATCAGCTGGAAAAAAATTGCCCGCCAGAGGCCCTGATCGCCATGGGTCCCAAAAACATGAATGATCAGTTGGCTTTACACAATATACCACGATATACTTATCATCACTTCTCCAAAAATGTCCAAACAATGTTTCTTTTAATGCTGCGTATTATATATATATATATATACATATTATATATATATTATATATATATATATACCATGCATGTACAGACCCTATCTGTTTTTTTCTTGCCCATATGCCAACGGCGGCCGGTGGCTGGACATGTCAATGGGATGTCAATGGGATATAGCCCCAATGTTGCCATGTCATATCATTGGGATTCAATAGGGATAATGATGATTGACATTGTTTGACCAGTGGATGGAATGGGGTCATAAAAAAATCTTCAAAATCTTCAAATGTTCAGAGAAAATCAGAGAAATCCAACAACAGCTTGTCCAGAGTGCTGGCACTGATGGCTGAGGATCCGATGTGAGGTTCATTTGAAACAAATGAAGCTAGACCGATGAAAAAAAACACACAACTCTTTGGTTGTATTGTAACCCCTGTGAAAAAAAACGTTTTTCAAAAAGTCAGTTGGGATCATTCTGGGGGTGGAAAATAGATGAAAATAGACATACCCTCTGGTAAACTAACAGTTTACTATTGAAAATGGCCCAGTCAAAATAGTGGATTTACCCATTAAAAATGGTGAATCTTTCCATATAGTTATGTAAACGTTTACCAGAGGCTATTTGAAGCCAGGGCCACAGGCTGACCTCAGCACCCCCGATTGACTGATGTCGCCCAGCGTCGCTTCGCCGCGCTGAGGCGCGTTTTCACCACATCGATAGGATGACCGACGCCTAGAGTCAATGGAAAGGTCGACCATCTCAAATAGAGCACCCAAAACATTGCCAGAAAGCAGCCAATTTGGGTACAGTACAGTAATGTGTCAGACATGTGTCATTTCCATGTGTCATTTCCACATGGTGAAATGAGGTGTTAAAAAACGTTTTCACACTAGTTGGCTGGGATTAATGGATCTTCATTCCCCCATGGGAGGTCATTCGGACGCCATGGCCGATTTCCAGGGGTCACCAGCCTACATGGTCAATCGTGTTGGTTGCTTGGTATCATCCGTTGTGGTTCCGGGTTCTCCGTGGTGATTCTCCGTGTAACATCGTGTTTTTACTGTTTTGCAGTCTACAAATTGCTCAGTGACGCCCCGTTTTGGTGTTTTTACTGCTCCCAGATCTCGGGGGACTAACCAGACCTACCCCCTGGGATGATCACGTGGCGAAAAAAGGCCTCCCACTTTCTTTGGCACGGTTCCACTAATTTTGCTGTGGGTTAGAAAAAAAAAGACATATTTCTAGGGGCCGCATATCCCAAGTTATGGAGGTAATATGAGGTAATTATGGTATAATTATGAATACCCCCTGGCCTGTACCCTTCAAGAAGTGATTCTGTGGGTCCGGTACAGTCACTTTTGGATACCAAGTGGTGGCTATGATTGTGGCCTTAATCTGCTAGCAGTGAGGAGTGAAGGGATCCTTTACCGCTCGTGACCAAGAAACATGTGGATCACGGATCGCATTCCCAACTTTGAAACATATGGCCTTGAGAATCAAACAAAACCAAACCAAAGTCAACCATGCGATTTCATGCCATCTTATGAATTTCAAGAATCAAATTTGCACTTAAAACTGCTTAAATCCTTCATGGTCGTTCCATTCTCCCATTCTCCCTTTGCGTTTTTTCATTTTTGTTCCAGTTCTCCGAGGTACAAACACCTGCGAAGGATCCTCCAAAAGCACTGATCATGCTTCGGACATTGTCTGAGCACCTGGACCCCGGAGGCCCCGATCAACAGGAGAACGGACATGGCCATAAGTGCAACTCCAACTATACAATCATACTATGAAATCTATTATGTATAATAATAATAGTATAAATATATAATATTATATTATTATATAATGCATAGACTTTCTAGACTTAGAGTCGTTAGCTCGTAGGGAATTTAATCCATTGTCCTACTGTGGGAGTGAGGAAGCCCGTGGGACCCTCAATGTCACCAACCATCAGTCATGATGGATCTCCGGGACCCCCCCATGTTTCGAACACCGCATCTGCGTCTGGCAGCCGCACAGTAAAGTGTTGTGATTCAATCCCCAGAGTAAAGTCGGTCCATTCCTGTCTTTTAAAACATGTACGTATATCAATGTATGTCATGGTACAGTATGTCTCTGATTCCAACAACAGCTCTGATTATTCAAACGAAGTGCAAAGTGGTATTGGGGTGTGGGTTGCAAGCCCCTTAAAAAAAGGTACCAAGTGATATCACCAAGCGCTTGCCATCGAAGATTGGAAGTCCCTATCAAAATCCGTAACGGATTTGCTCGGTTTTTCCCCATCAATCAATGTGAATTTCACAGTTCGAATGTTGCAAGGTGCATGTCTGATGCTTCGCAATTCCTGTTGGTGAACTATCCTCCATTGTTCTTCGTCAAATCCGCAATCCTTTGGTCAAGTCACTATTTCTGTTGGTTCAGTCCTCCATTCTTGCTCATATCCACGTTGGTCAAATCCACATTTAACCACAATTATGTTGGCTTGATAATTTCCATGTTTGTTGGTTAAATCCCCTTCTCCGTGCATGAAATCATCATTTTTTATGGTTCAACCCCGTCTTCGATGGGAAAAACACACTATTTCTGATCCAGATTCTAAAAATTTGGCAAAACAAAACATGGACATCTGGAAACCCCAATAAAATCCTTATAGGAAACCCCCAATAACATCCCGTCCGATCGCCGCGGTATTTTTTCGGGGCACCCATGAACATGGCTCTTGCAGAGCTCGTTCATCGGGAAGTTCACACAGTTCACCACGGCACGATGCCACAGGGTCGCCATATTGCCTACCCGACAGGAACCCAGCCAGTTCTTTTGCCAAGGGCCGGGCACGGGTAGAAAATTGGCCTAAAAAAATATGGGATGATTCATGGGATTTCGCCATGAACGATTGGAATCTAGTCATGACCAAATTATTGGGATTTAACTGGATTACATATGAAAAGCTGGAATGAAAAATGAGCAAGCCATCAAAAACGGTGGTTGCACTAGCATTGTTCTGCATGTGTTCGAAAGGAATTAGGAGCGGAAAAAGGAGACATGACTTGACAGGGTTAAAAATCCACCAGTAAAAATATGTAAATTATCCTGGTAGATCATCCCATATATTATGGAAAATAAAAAATGCTTGAAACCACCAACCAGTATCGTTCTGTTAAAAAATGGGATTATCCATTGACATGTTTGTTTACAGTTTACACTGGATCTTTGAGATTACATCCTGGGCAATACGATGAAACCCTTGAGCCTTGATGGACCGGGATGGAGTTGCCCATTTTTGACAGAAACCCACATGATCAATGCAACCAATCACAACCAACAACCCACAACCAACAACAAACAGCAAACAACAAACAACAACAGGAAAGAAGAATGCTGATAACTATGATGATAGGAATAATAGTGTCCACTCGTGCTTCGCTGGGCAATTTGAGGACCATTCCCAGTCCCAGATCGCATTGGTCGCTGCGAAGTCACAGAACATGACCCAAACACGATATAACAAACAAATGGAATCGTAGAAGTTTTCTCCAACAGAAAGGTCCATCTATCACAAATCAGTTTTGGTGGCTGAAATATCTATTTCTGCTTCGTGAAAAACCCTAAGTTTGCCCACTTCCAAAGAACACACCCTGACAATATGTTATAATCTTACTAAACGCAGCGTTTTTCACTTAAGGTCTTTAGAATTTAGGGTTTACAGGTTTAGTGTGTCAGGGTTTAGAGTCTTAGGATTTTAGGGATTAGGGTCCCGCAACCCTGAGCATCTCAAGGATATGCGGAATCGGTGCTGGGCAAATCGTAGCCTAAAAACAGCGGTATTTTTTTTCTAGTACCATACTCTAGGCATCCTGAAGTATATAGAATCTGGAAGTTTCAAACATATTGCCATTTTGGTGAAGATGTTTTGAAAATTCTACATCTACTCCAGGATGACTATAGTTCTATAATGGGGGTTAACCTTTAAACATTGAAACTTTGGATTTCACCGTGAAAAAAACAGGATGTCACCACCACCCAGGTCACCCAGGCCTCGCCAAAAGGCTGGCAGACCTCCTTCACGCCAGATGCCCCGCATGGTCGTGAACATACCTGAGACATTGCGGATCAGTCAACGGTGAACTGCCACCAAACTTGGGGACTCGACCATCCAAGTTATCGGGATTTGTATGTTATTATTATTATATATAATATTATGTATGTATGTCTATATATGTTACAATATATAATATGATATGTATATTACATATATCAATAAAATATAATATAGTATTATATTACACACACATATGTATATATATATATATATATGTATATATATATTGATTTATTTAAGCATTGATTTTAAGAGGGAACATGATGACCAGCCATAAGAAGTGCGGGTGCCCTATCTGGATTTAGCCAACAAAGTCACAGAGGCTCAAAACCAAGCACTTTAGAGGGATATCATGGAGGTTTTTGGGCTTGTGTTAATGTGGGGCATTCCCCCAAAATGGCTATCTCAGATAGGGTAAAATGCTGATCAGCCAGCATTTTACGTTGGGCTACTGTACCCTGTTAGGCAAAGCCAAATGATTCAACTCAACCAGACAAGCCATGCCTAAAAACTAGCCATGCCATGTGGGGATTCTGGCATCGGAATTGAATCAGTTACCCGGCCTGGTAATGACTAACAGTTTGCTATTGAAAATACCACATTTATAGTTGATTTACCTATTCAAAATAAAGATTTTCTATAGCTATGTTAGTTTACCAGAGGGTAATCATACTTGATGTTGAATAGTGGATTTGGATCTGTCTAAAAGTTAGGGGAACCAAAAAAAAACAAGATAGGGCTATTGTTTAATGAGAACGTGATTTTCTAAAACATGAGATTTTGATTTTGGGGCACCAATCACCTTCCGGTCCCAGATATACTTGGTGAGTGATACCCTGTTATATCTCCCATTACTATCCCAGAAAATCCCAAGCAACTATTAGGAGCAGTGGTTAAATGGGATTTTAATTTCCATTAAGATCCCATTTAACCATTTAAATTGAAATCCCAACAGGTAAAGTTCCATGAGTTTCCCCCTTTCTGGAGGAAATCTAAGACGAATCTAAGAGGAATCTGATTCTGGTCGCCTGACAAGGGGCAAATCTGAACACCAGGGAGTTGAATCAGTGAATCAGTGAAGCATCTGTCATTTTTGATGGCGCTATCAACTAACATGGCCCTATGGGCGGGCACCAACCTGAACCTGTTCGATTTTCATAAGAAAGGAACAACCCCAATCAGATTTCTGTGTGTATCTATCATTCTGCAGGGGTTGGTAACTGTCCCATTTTGGGAATAGTGGACATCACCTTATAGTAGCCATTATAGACCATATACCCAATGGTTGGGTGATGTTCAATGGGGACATTTAATGACCCATGTTCTGATGGATGTATCCACGATTTTTTCCATCTGAAAGATACAAGGTGCCCCCCACACTTCGATTGTCGAAGTTGGTCGAGCTTGACCCATCCAACCATACAGACTATCCAGCATAGACCCAACCGTCAAGCTAGTTAGGTCAGCTTAGCAAAGTGGCTGGGGCACCGAAATCCATTATTCAGTAGGCAGTGTCTCTATGTTTGTTGGTCAAATCCATACATTTCTTGGTTAGATCATGTCATATCCCTATGTTTGTTGTTTCAATCCCTATTTTTGTTGGTTAAATCATGTTAAATCCATATATTTGTTGGTTAAATCTCCTATCTTTTCCAGGCTCTCCGTGTATTTTTGTTGGTCAAAAGGACGACCCCTGCGCTGCAGCTTCGCTGCTCCCAGTGTCTTGATGCAGGGAATGCAGCTGCATCTGGATCACCTCAGCTGTTCATCTCGAACCGGCTGTGCATATTAATACACAATATTCAATCTTATACATATATTATACATATAATACACATATATATATATATCATTGTATTATATGTTGCATGAAATAGATACGGTATATGGTAACTTGGCAAATATGTTGGTTCAAGCAATAAAGATGGTGACGTAGTTCGTGACCCTTCTCAGCAAGTATATAGTTGATCGCACTGGGATCGCCCCCAGAGTCTGGGATGGCGCAATGGCTGATATTCAACACATGGAAATACACGAGATGAAGGAAAATCCAGATCTTCAGGCTTGGGGCCCCTTTGGGTTCGGGGTTTCTGGGCGATCCACATTGGTGTGTTTTTTTTAGCATTGCTGATGTTGATGTTGATAATGATGTCAATGTTGATGCAAACAATGATATTACTTCCGGGTCCGCGCAAACCGAAAGCTTACTACCATCTACCCTCACTACCCACCTACAAATTATATCCAATTATATAATTGGAATGCGCCCCCAAGTAATATATAAGTATAAAATAGTATAGATAAGAATTGGAAATCCCATTTTTTTCGGGCTGAAATTTCTCATCGATGGATGGGAGTTCGATGTTTCTGTAAGCCTCGACCTGGGGACCGGATACTGAAGGAAAGATGGGATTCGGAATGGGTATCTCAACGGAATTTCAGGTAGCAGTTCGTTTAGGTATGGGTCACAAAGTACGCATGACCCAACCGAATGCGGTCCTTCTCCAAGTAATGTAGGTAAAACAATGCCATTTGCACCATCCCCCAGTCATCACCGTTTTTATAGGTGGTATAAACTTACCATTCCCAGTCATGGGTGGTTTATGGCATTGTTTTACCCACATTACAACCAAAGAATATCAATCAATAATCACCAATAATCTTTATTTTCATCTGGTATATAACCATATATAACCATATAGAACCATATACAACCATATATAACTCCAACCGTTGGTTTCAACCGTTGGTTTCAGAATACCAAGCGAGTTCACCCTGGCGCCCGGCATCCGCCCCGGCATCCCTGGCCGCGGCACTGTTCGACTCAACGGTGCCACGCAGGTCTTTGCCACGCAGCCAGAGAAACCCCCGGAGATAGCCAGAGCTAGGCTGGCATCCTGTGGTCGCCCCAAAAAACTGGGTGAACCATGGCCGAAAATGGCCGGTGGACCGAGCTTAAGTGGATCTGGTGACATGAAAATAGCTGGAAACATTCTTTAGCGACTGAAAAGTGGAAATCAAAATCAAAGAGTTGGTCACCACAAAAAGTTGATTCAACCCACCAAAAATGGTGATTAAACCAACAAAAATTATGGGATTTGCTGTTGTTGCTACCCTCTGATAATCTCTGATAATGCAACCTGGCAACATCTTGAATAGAAACACAATGAAAATGAATTGCCAGGTTCCGTCACTCGGTGTGTTCATTCCATACTAACCAGAAATGCTTCTGCAGAGGTGAAAAACAATATCGAATAGGAACATACCCTGAGGTAAACTAACATAGCTGTGGAAAATCACATAGTTTCCCTAGGAAAATGATGTATATCTTTTGTATTTACATGACTCATTCGTAGGTGCCTGTATGCTAAACGTATCTAAATCTAGGTATGATGCAGTACATCAGAATATCTATAAATGATATTATACATGTATATAAAAATGAGATGATATATGTGATATACGATATATGGTGTGTGTGATATATATATATGGTGTGTGTGTGATATATATATATATATGGTGTGTGTGTGTGATATATGATATATGGTATATGATATATGTTGGACAGTATGATGCATATGTATATATTAATTATACATATTCTGTCTATTCTGTATATATAAACATACATCTGATATATACATTACGGTATATCATACATCGCATATGACATTGGATATATGATATATGTGATATGTGATATCTGTGGTATGTTATATGTGTGTCACGGGATGTATCAAATACGGAGATGTGTGTATACACACATATATATATATATATACGTATATACAGATGCATATCATAACTGACTATCATTGAGTGGTATCTCCGCATGTATATCATAATAATATCATTATATATCCTATTGTTTCACCCACGCGCCGGACCACAAGGAACCACCATCACCACCATCACGATAACCATTACCACTACTATCACTACTATCACTACTACCACTAGTTATTACCACTATTACCACCATTGCCATGACCATAATCAGTATCACTTCAGTATAATTTTATCAACTTACCCTCTTGTCAGTTCACATAGCTATGGAAAATGGACCCTTCGTAGATGATGTTTGATGATTTGCCTATTAAACTTGGTGTTTTTCCATAGCTACTTTAAATTAACCAGAGAGTACATTCCTATGAATGTTGCTTAACTCCCCATGATTGAAGCAAAAAACTGCACCTCTCCTTGATGACAGGCGAGCTTGCGCGGCTTACGCTGAGTTTGCGTTTCAAGGCCACTTCTGGCCCTGGCAACTGGGCTTTCTGCTTGTGAAGTGGCAACTGAATAGATCTAGATGATCTGCCTGGGGTAAATTATAGCTGGTTCATGGATGTTTCTCGTTGGTTTACATGGGATTTCTATTCCCCCATTCATATGGTCATAAGTCATAAGAGGTTTTGACCCATCCCCATATGGGAAAAAACATATTTCACTAACCTGAAATGTTGGCCCAGCTATGGGGATGATTCCCCTATACATTAACCATCATTCCAGGGTTCGGTTACAGTGAGGTCACTATAATTTGCCCAGGCAAATATCTTTCACCAAGTTCTGTGCGAGTTTTCTAAGTATCAAACAGTTTGGCAAAATGATTTCCGAAACTGTGATATCTGCACAATTTGCAAAATACATTTGAATCATGGTGGATGATTTCCTGCAGCATCATGTGCATTCCATGGTTGCTTGCGATCGCGATCGTGCTTTGGCCGAATCCTCTGTAACTTTGTCATTCGGATTTTTTAGGTTACACTCCAGTAGGCCAACATAAAAGTGGAAAATGAAAGATTCATAGATTGTGTTGGTTTACAAGTAGTACTTCATAGCGATGGAAAATGAAAAATTCATAGACATTGTGACATGATAATGAAACCAATATAAATATGGAAAATGAAAGATTCTTAGATTATTTCCTACAAGTAGGGAAGCCCAACAATTTCCATTGCTATGTTGGTTTACTGCAGAGATTACGGTACCACAGACCTAGAGACCATCTGGGGCACGACACGACATGGGTCATCCCATTAAATCACTGTTTTGTCGAAAGTGGTGCATCCAAATAGTGCTGGAAAATATGCAAAAGTGGGTGTGTCTGAAAATTGGCAACAAATCCCCATGCATATCAATTCTAAAATATATTCTAGTTGGGAACATCATCATAAATTTTGGATGAATGAATGGTATGGTTGCTTAATGGTTTTGTATCGAGTACCCCCTATTTTCGGACAAGACGACCACATGCTTTGACCTGTTCACACGACCAGCGTGGCGCAAGAGTTTCAGGTCACAAATCATTTGGATAGAGAGAGATCAATGGAGGGTCCCATGATCAGCTTGGAAAACAAATTTAAGAGTTCATAGATCTCAAAGGAGACGCAGCAGTTCTGATCATAGTTGCCTATATAGTTGTTACTCTCGCTTCTGATCTCATTTGCACATATTTGGACTAATTATGCATTCATGTCAAAACTCAAACCCAAGATTTGGCCATGGTGGTCTTAAGCATTCGGTTTTGTTGGTTTCCCAAAATTGTGATTTTTGGTCAGTCCATACAACCTTCATGGGATCCTTGGGGTTTCCCGTTTCCATTTAAGCAAACCATGGCAAACCATCCAAAAACAAACAAATTACATGATTCTACATGATTTGACCGTGAAAAATGATAATTTTCTCCCAAAAAAAAAGGTTTCACGCCGTTTCCCATGGCGTGGGTGCCTCTTGAGAGCTCGGTCCCGATGGCCCTCTCAGCCGTCACCATGGACCTGCTGAATCTATGCGGAAATAACTATGGATATGGAGGTTTCCTACAATGGGGGTACCCCAATATCATCCAATATCTGCATGATAGGAAAAATCGGCTGGATCATAAATGGAAATGTCATTCGGAGATGTTCCATGTTGTTTACGGTAAAATCATTCATACATGGACAATACAGTGGGAATATAAATGATAGCAGGGGATGTATGTAACCAAATATTGCCAGTTACTTGTCTTGCAATGCTAAGAGAAACTCTGCAGCTCAAAACGTCAAAAAGACAAGAAACAATCCTGGAAAGTGTCTCTTACTTAAATCAGTTCAGGAATAGTGATGGTGATAAATTCCGAAAGGAATGACCTAATATGTATATACATACGTACATACAATTACTATGTAGTTGTGTACAGCCTGTCGAAGCGGAAGCGGGCTACGAAGATGAATGTCTTACATCATCAGCCGTGGGTCGAAGAAAGTTTAGAAGTGGAACTTCCGACAATATGGACAGATCGCAAAGCAGAGGTGGGAAGAGTAGGAGAAGAGAAGAAAAGAAGAGAGAAGATCAGAGAAGAGAAAGAGTCAGAAGAAAGAATATGCAGGCGCGCGAAAAGGTAGAAAAGTCGCGAAACACTGTGTTTTCCAATGATTTGTGGCTCCACGGTCGAAAAATACGCTGGCTAAAGCGGCGGGTGCGGAGCCCTGGCCAGATGAGAGATTAAAAATTGCACGCCGATGTGGCACGAAGCACATTTCGAAGTCAAAAGGTGCAAAACACACCAGGTTCGGACCACTTTTGGAAGTTGACATGTCGAAAAAGTGCACGCCGTTGTGGCTCGAAGCACATGTCCAAGTCAAATGTACAAAACACACCATGCTCGGACCATTGTTGGAAGTTGACATGTCGAAAAAGTGCTCGCATTGTGGCGCGAAGCACATTTCCAAGTCAAAATGCAAAAAACACCACATGCTCGGACCACTTTTGAAGGTTCAGATGTGGTTTTGCGTGGCAGGCACGAGGGATTCTGTACAGTGTCAAAAGTAAGCAAAACATGAGAACTTTGTCGCATTTCGAAAAACGATGGCAGGCAAGGGACATTTGAAGAGGATCTGGAAAGATGCATTTCGCGTGGCAGGCGCAGTACAAGAGACATGCTCATCAGAGATATTAGGAAGTCTGGGCGCTGATTTCCTTAAAGGGGTTGCATTTTGGAGCGTCAGATCTTCAGGTTTGCTAAGATGATTTTGCGTGACAGGTGCAGCACTTCGTATGACCTGGCATCACTTTTTCGCTGCAAGCGGAGTACTGTAGAGAGATGGAATGGAAAATCACAAAATGCATTGGTACGAGGCCGTCAGCTCTGCACTCAACTTTCCAGTTTTGAAGGAAGTCTCGCAGAAGTGCTTCGTTTTTGATGTTGTCAACGTGAAAAATTGAGGAAGTCTCGCAGAATAGCTTTGTTTTTGGTGCTGTCAAGTTCAAAAATTGAGGAAGTCTTGCAGACTTGCCACGCTTCTGATGTTGTCAAGTTCAAAAATGGAGGAAGTGTCGCAGAATAGCTTCATTTTCAAACTTGCAGGTAGACAGATGGATCGATCGATCGATCGAGAAAGAGAGAGAGAGAGATACATAGATAGATAGGTAGATAGATAGATAGATAGACAGATAGAATAGATGGGTAGATGGATAGATAGATAGATAGATAGATAGATCGATCGATTCGAATCGAATCGAATCGAATCGAATAAAATAGAATAGAATAGAATAGAACAGAATACTGTAGAATAGAATAGAAGACAAGAGAAGAGAAGAGAATAAATTAGAATAGAACAGAATAGAATAGGATAGAATAGAGAAGAATACAATAGGATAGATAGATACATAAACAACTACAACTACAACTACAACTACAACTGCCACTACACTACTACTACAACTACAAATGCAAATATACTGCACTACACTACACTACACCACACTACACTACACTAATTACACTACAACAACATCTACAACTGCAACTGCAACTGCAACAACAGCTACAAATACAAATACAAATACATATACAAATACAACAACAACAGCAACAACAACAACAAGAAGAACAAGAACAAGAACAAGAACAAGAACAACAACAACAACTACTACTACTACTACTACACCAACAACAACAACAACTACTACTACTACTACTACAACTACAACTACTCCTACTGCTACTGCTACTACTACTACTACTACTACTACAACTACAACTACAACTACTCCTACAACTACAACTACTCCTACTGCTACTGCTACTGCTGCTGCTACTGCTACTACTACATCTGAGGTGGCACAAAGAACGTTGGGAGCATATTTGAAACCACCATGCCGGATACAACCAATTGAGAATGGGTGTACTTGGGGGTGCTGTTCGTCAATCATTGTTATGTTCTTTTTTAATCCGCACCCCCAAGTAGAATGACATCATCCCAAAGATTGCCTTCTCCTTTGAAAAACGCAGATTCTTGGATTCCGCGGTCCGCTGAACCCGCCCCCCATATGCACTTGAGCCACCGGTAGAAGAGGATGGATTTGGCCGTCGGTTCCATCTACTAATGGGTGGGGCTTCCAAAGTGCTTTCAAGTCTGTCATATACTTTTCACTGGACTTGCGAACAGACAGTGTCCTTTGTTTAGGAGCTGGGTCTACATCCTCGCGCCACGACGCACACATCCTCCTTTTTCAGAAGTGGCGAAAATCTATCAAGGCTGCATGGGGAGCTGTGGCAACAATGGCAAAACAAATCCACTAATGAACAAAACCATTCAACAGAACCATCATTGGGCGTAGCGCCAGCTCTTGTTTCACCAAAATAGATCGATTCCCGAAAGATTCAGGATCGGCCCTAACAGGCTTGAGGTCCCAAAATTGGCTTCAGTGAAAAACAGTTCAACCCTTTGGATTTCCATGAATTTCGAAGCTGTTAAGCCCCAACAATGTGGGGCCCCCCAGCTATAAGTTGGTTTATAAGCCCCAGTAACTATAGTTATAAGTACTATAAACCATAATTATTGGAGTTATAAACCAACTTAGCTATATATCTAGAGGGGCCCACATTGAAGGATGCGATTACATGTTCACCGATAATGCCCATGGCTCAAGATCCCGATGCCGCGCCCTTTCTTTCAATCAACGTCCAGTGGATGTGGCAAACGGCCCAAGCCACTACACATCCTCGGCCAAAGCTCCAGAGGAGCCATCTGCAGTGGTCATCCCAAGATAGAGAGTATGTCGTATGTATTTTTTCACAAGTTCTCACGAAATGAACACAGTGGTGGTTGGTTGATTACTGTTGATTTCCCATGAAATTTAACATCTCCAACGATTTATCATCTCCAATAGCCTTCCACGAATCAACATGTTAGGAAATCCACCCAGCTGCTTCCCAGCTCCATTCTCGACATCAGCACCCCAAGAATACCCTGGCAACCACCGATCCAACCCAAATCTTACAACCAACGTGGCCGCTATGGAGATTGCACAACCCGATCCAGCCCGAGTTGTCCAGTCATCAACCATCCCTGAGTCATAAACAGCAGAGTAACATGACTCAACTCACACAATTCCAACTCAACCTCAGCCCAACTTAAGCCAACTTCACCCAATGTCAATCCAATGAATTCAAGCCACCAAATCAAACTAATTAATCCAAGCAGCTTGTCATAGAGGTTCTTTGCCTCCTTGTCCAAAACCTTCTGACGTCGCCTCACCTGCGATGCTTTGGCGGACATTTTGGTACTGTTTCCCAGCAAAAACCGGAAGTTCATCATTGAAGGATCGGCATTTTGAACGAATTCAATCATCAACAATGGGGATCGAAGGTGGACGTTACTCTCTGATTACTGTGCAAAAAACTTGTAGGTGTGGGATTAACATGGATTAACCGCCTCATCAGGTTGGACAGAGGGTCATCCTTTACGGAGAACTGCAGGAAGTTCACAAGAATCAGTTGCTTTGTTTATCAATACAATCAGAAAAAAAACAATCTTCAAGTTTCTATGATCACTGGAATGGCTTAATTACATGGCTTACCTTGAAACATTACCAACAGGACAAGGAGTTGGCCCTTCCAACCCTGAGTGCGGAGCCAGCAACCCATTGGAACCATCATCCCAGTGCCAAGGTTTTTTCTATACCAACATGGGGAGAGAACACCAAGAGGAAAGAAAGGTATCTGGCGGGGGTTCATGTAGGGTTTATATACATCATTTATAAAATCCCCGGCAAATAATCATACTTCTGTTTAGGGTTTCATGTAGGGATGCATACCATGCGGAGAAGTGCACATGGCTGTGGCAAGATGACTTATGAACACTCCAGACTCGCCAAAAAAGTTAAAAATGGGAGAAGGGCGACAAGCATGAAGTCCGAAGACGATTCATTATTTTGACGATTCAGATGCACCAATATCATTAAACATTGCGCCTGCGCAGTGAAATGAGCCTCTTTGGGACGTTAACAATTCGATTCCGGGCTAACCCTCAGTCCTGCCCGAAACATTACAATCACTAATCATTGCAGGAAACGACTATATTTTCTGATAACACCGGGGTTTCCATAGCAAACTTTTAAATTACCACAGGTTACGTCCCATTATTTCCCATTATTATATCCCTATAATTCCCTATTGTTGTTATTCAAAGTTCTGATATTAAGAAAATCAGCGGATTTTAGAATCATAGTCCCATGATATTCCCATGAAATCATTGTTATTTTGAGAAATTTAGAAAATCCCTATGATTTTCGAGGCTACACGGTACCTTTGCCATGGCATGGCGCCTCGTTTTCAAGTCGTTTCGCCTCCACTGCCACCTCCGTGTCGCCCAAACGATGGCAGTCTCGTAAGGCTTCAGCGCAATCATCTAGGCCTAGCGTGCGGCGTGTCCAATGGATGGTGCCAATTTGGGGATCTAAGAAACAAAAACAATGCCATAAACCACCCATGACTGGGAATGATTTTTATGGTTTATACCACCTATAAAAAAATGGTGATGACTGGAGGATGGTTTATGGCATTGTTTTAATTACCCACATTAGTGAAAGATAGGGTTTAAACCAACCCAAACTCTGGATCATCAACGGGATACTGTAGTGCTTCACAATCATCGTCATAGGTGACGATCACAAATCAAGAGGTCAATCACAATGTCCCCAACAAAAACAGATCATGGTGAGGAAAGTTTCCATTTTCAGACACACCCATATAGTGATGGCTACAAAAGGGAACCCCAATTTCAATAGGTAAGTTGGTTTATGACTAACACTTGGATCAAATCATCAATCAATCTACAACTGGATCTAGATATAATTAGGATGATTCATCGGGGTACAACAAAAAACCTTGGAGTACCAAGGATTCCACATGTTTTACCGTGCCATACCCATTGGAGTACCAACAAAATAGCATATGATAAGCGTTACCTTCAACAAAGATGACGTCACTGTCTAAGACATGTGCAAAATTCTAGGGCCAGTTTTCCTTGTAGTACTTGGCGAACACACTCAATACTCTGTGCAATTGAACAATAGCTATTGGAAAACACCATGTATGGTTGGTTTACCCATTTGAAATGGTGATGTTCCACAGTGTTGCTATGTTAGTTTACCAGAGAGTATCCTTAATTCATTCTGAAACCCAGATCATACATACAATCCTCCAATCTTATCCCAATCTTACATCCAATCAGTTTCCCGTGGGTGGAGGATTATTTGGGTATTTTTTTTTTTCGGGTGAGTTTTTTTTTGGTTCCAGTTCCCTTATATTTGCAGCATTTAGAAACTATAGAACCTTGGTTTTCACGTGGTATTTGCAGGATTTTGCAATTCTTATGTTTGTTGGGTAGGGGGTGGGACGGGTTAGGCGTTTAGGTGTGGGGGATGGGAGGTTAGGGGTGGGGAAGTTAGGGGTTTGAAGGTGTTGAAAGTGTTAAAGGTCTTGAAAGTGTTGAAGGTGTTGAAGGTGTTGGGGTGTTGAAAGTGTTCGAGGTGTTGAAGGTGTTGAAGGTGTTCAAGGTGTTCAAGGTGTTGTTGTTGTTGTGTTCAACGTGTTGTTGTTGTTGTTGTTGCTGTTGTTGTTGGATGTTGTTTTTTGTCGTTCTTGTTATTCTTGTTTTGTTTTTTCTTGTTTTTTGTTCTTTTTGTCATTGTCGTTGTCGTTGTCGCTGTCATTTAAGGGGTTTAGGTGTGGGGGGGTTGGGGGGGGTAAGGGGTTTGAAGGTTATAGATGATGCTGATGCTGATGGTGATGTTGATGTTGTTGTTGTTGTTGCTGTTGCTGTGGTTGTGGTTTATGTTGTCGTCGCGAAGAGAAGAGAAGAGAAGAGAATAGAAGAGAAGAGAAGACAAGAAAAGAGAAGAGAAGAGAAGGGAAGGGAAGAAAAGGGAATGGAAGGGAAGAGAAGAGCAAGAGCAAAAGCAAGAGCAAAAACAAGAGCAAGACCAAGAGCAAGAAACTCAGGCAATCTCATCCAGAGACTACACAGAGGAAGAGAGACGAGCACATCGCACGATAGCACCCAAGCAGACAGGAGAGAAGCATCCAAGCGCAAAGAACAGGAAAGAAACAAAGAGGCCAACAACATTAAAGATGTACAAGGGTTCAAGAACCAGGACCATATGTGCTAGGGTCAAAACATGGTATAAAATGTAGGATCATCCATCTCACAATGGCAATCCTTACCATGGACATACAAATCCCTATGAACGGATTCATGACAAATTGCTTTCAGGGGAAAGTGACCCATGTTTTTACCATGGCACATCAGACGCAAAAAAGTAGAGAAATAAAACAAAACACCAAAGCAAAACAGAAAGACCCAGAGAAGAAGAAAAGCAGAGAAACGAAAGCAGACAAGCCGAGAAGCAAAGAAGCAGCAAAAAGCAGAAAAGCAAAAACACAAGAAAAGCGAGAAAAAAAAAACAGAGAAGCAAAGAAGCGGCAAAGCAGAGAAACAAAGAAAAGCAGAGAAGCAAAAAAGCAAAGGAGCAGAGAATCAAAGAAGCAGAAAAGCAGAAGAAGCAGAAGAAACAGAAGAAGCAAAAACGAAGAAAAGCAGAGAAGCAAAAAAGCAGAAAAGGAAAAAGGAAAAAAGCAGAGAAGCAAAAACGCAGAAAAGCAAACAAGCAGAGAAGCAAAGAAAAAGAATTGAAGCAGAAAATTTAAAGTTAAAGCGAGCAAAATTCCCTAAAAGGCACCCAAGAGCAGAAAGCAATGGAAGGTGTAACAAAAAGGACGGAAAAAAAAACACCCGAAAAAGATCCCTAAATAAATCCCTTCCCATTTCCTGTTCCCGTTGGTAGGTGCCAATAATTCGTCATACAACTGGTGGTACACCAGACGTAGAACTAGGTCATAGATATGAAAATCCATGGCTTACAACCCAGGAAAATGAACTACAGTGGATATATCTACAGTCATTACAGTACTTGCCTGGTGATTATAACGACAGTGAATAACAAATAAAACATATTGACTATCCTTATCAAGAATGGTCAATTATGAACTGTAACCAACTAATATATTAATTCTCACCTACATTTCAGAAAATCTAGTCGCAATCAACCATAAGATAACTGGTCATATTGTAGCTATAATAGCTATTTCAATATGAAATTTCTATTGGCTAAATACGGCTAACTAATTAACCAATATTTATGAACTTACTATATAAATATCCAAAGTGTAGCTAAGGTTAGAAGGGTGTGTGTTAAATTATGAATGCTTGTGAAATGACGAAACATCCTCAACTACTAAATTTATCCTATTGTACTTCATTTTTAAAACTAACTATGGAACCCCCAACCCCTCCATCTATGGTTAACTACTAACTATAGTGTACTACTAACTGTTAACCCAACCCCTCCATCTTCCACCGCCCCACCTAGGTTGGCCTGCGCTCGTCGCAGCCTCGCCTTCGCCTTGCGCGACAACGAGGTCAGCAGCGCGTCGCCCAGCAGCGCGTCGCAGCAGCGCAGGGCGCTGCCGAAGCGCTGCACCTGGCGGGCAAAATTTGCTTTAGAAATTGGAATGAGGGAATTCACCAATGATTAAAACTGGCTTATCAAGCAATAATGGGTGCAAGCGGGGCAAGCAGATGCTTTTTCCTTGGAGCAAAAGAGCCTGCAGCATGTCACTGCAGTTGGGCATGTCCATGCCAGTTTGTGTGAAACCTTCCACACGCCTTTGACCTATCAAAATCCATATGCACTCCCCCTTGGTAGCTGAGCCATTGTCAGTCTACCAATTGCGCCGGCTGCGCAGCTGTACTGGGGTAGCACGTGGAGAGGTCTGTAGGCTCAAGGCTCTCTACACCAGTGCGAAAACGATGAACTAAATGGTTGCCAGTCCCCCAAGGCAACACCGGTCTTCCACTCTGCTCAGTGGGCACGTGCTGAATTGGTAGAGCATGAACAGATGGCCACCCGCTGGGATCTTTTTGCCAACGGCAGTGAGTGCTCACCACCAGTGATCACTGCCAAAAAGTGGGCACTTTCTGTTACACCTGCCATGGACCTTCTGGTCCTTCACCATCGTCGTCTTCGCGATCACGGCGTTCAGGCCCCGACGTAGGGTCAGACCCCGAAGTGGAGTCATCTTCATCATCATCAGCTGCTCCCGCAGTGGCAGCAGCGGGGATCGCAGTGGATCCGTCAGGGATTGTAGGTGCCACAGCACCGCCAGTCACCGTAGCGGTCGGCAAGGCTGTAGGTCCAGCGGGCACCGCCGCAGCACTGGCAGACAACGTGCCGCCAGCATCTTCTTCTTCCTAAATTGTTTCCAGGTCATCGGCGCAGGCGTCGCTGGCATCGCTTCCATCTTCACTTTCCACGGCCTCATCATAGACCTCTGAAAGTGGTTCATCCGAGGTAGAGGCCCCTGTTGCTGTAGAGCTCGAGTAGAGCGCATGCCACCTGGGCACGTATCCAATGCCTGCCACCCTTCGGGTGTGGGAGCTGGTTGGTCGGCTCAGGATCTCGTTCCTTCGTCCCCTTCTCGGCCAGCTCGGTTTCAGCACTGGGCATAGTTCCCTCAGACTTGATGACCTCACCAGCCCTTGGAGGTAGTACACCTTCTGACTGCCAGCTGCTCGGAGGAGTTTGGAAGCTAGACCATCCACCAAACGCTGAACTCCTGCCACATCGCCCACTTCGTTCTGTGTCTCCCAGGCGTCCTCCTAGATTTCCATCAGCCACGGGCCTTGGTATTTCCCCACCTGCCTCTTCACCTTGTTCCCATTTATCTGCTGGGACTGGTGGCAGCTCATGATCTGGAGTACGTTCTGGTAGCCCAGCAGGACGAAGAGCTTGTAGACGGTGTTCATCACGTAGTCGCTCTGACCAGAATGGATTTGGCTCCATTGATCTTGTTCTTCTCGATGCCATCTCACAGCAAAGAAGGGTACGTTGGGCTCATAACCTGCAAGCGGAGCAAGCAGGGGTGCTTTTTCCTTGGAGCAAAAGAGCCTGCAGCATGTCACTGCAGTTGGGCATGTCCATGCCAGTTTGTGTGAAACCTTCCAAATGCCTTTGATCTCTCAAAATCCATATACAATGGGAAATCACCAAATTATCAATGGAATAATCCTATGTATTATCACTTAATAATGGATTTGATAGGATTTAATGGATTCATGTCGACTTTCCTTGGCTTTGTAGCCTATGACCATAGAGAAATCATCGAACTATGGTGGATGTGGAGCATGGCTATGCTGGTTTTCAACACGATTTGCCCATGAAAAAAAGGGGAGATATCACCAACAACCATGGGAATGTCATGGGGATATAAAGGACATAATGGGGACATCATGGGGACATTATGCACAACTAGAATAGAATGGAAATCTAATGGACTTGGAATGGCTTGGAAGCCAACAATCATGGGGATAGAATGATAAAACATCAGATTAATGCCCATTAAATGAGATACAATAGGATATCGTGGGTGTATAGCCAACTTGAATTTTTGAATATATTTGAGTGTGTCTGAAAATGGAGATCTAACTAATCTAACTATGAATCATGGGGATGTGATATGATGGGATACATAGCCAAACACCATGGAGCACTAATTCGTGCACCATTGGGTAAACCACGAAATAATGGAAAATGTCTTGGAAATCTTGGCATTCACAAGGGGGGATCGTGGGGATCATAGCAACCACTTTACGGGTATAGAATAGGAATGAACGGGATATAGCGAATTATCGTGGGATATGTATGGATATGTGAGATTTGGAATCTGATTCCAAATTTCAAAACGCTCAGCCTTGATCAAGCAGAGTGCTCGATTCAGCAAGCAAGCTTCTTTCCTCAGCATTCGACCGAGGCCTCTGGCGAATTTACTCGAGGGAATCCGTGATTCATCATGCACATAAGTCACATGAGTATGACTCAGATATGGTGAGGCAATGGTGGGAGGGTTGCTATAAAACCACCGAGAGGTTAAAACATGGCCCACATGGCCTGCCATGGAGTTGCCATCGCCCAAAATCCACTGGTTTCCCCGTTTCACCAAACAGATATTTCTGAGAGATGTAACTGCTGGTAACTGCTGATATTTCTGAGCATGCTCTATCTATTCCCATGATATTCCCATTGTGCTTCCATTCTATTCTCCTTGAGGTTGGTGCAATCCTCGATTTGGCAGCTTCAATCCCCATGAAATTTCCATTCCGATTCAGATCCCATTAATATCCCAATAAATACCCTCTGGTTATGTCAAAATAGCTATTGAAAATGGCCATTGAAATAGTGGATTTACCCATTAAAAATTGTGATTTTCCATAGTTATGTTAGTTTACCAGAGGGTATCCCATAAATATATCCCAATAAAACCCCATTCACATGTTCCCATAGAAAATCCAGGAAGCAGTTCCTGGACGCGTCGCGCACGCTCCTGTCCAGAACTTAGGCCGCGGAAATCGTCGATATACCTATGCCCCCAGGCGATTTGCGGCGATCTGTTGGGATGGTATCTCTATGATATCCATATGTTTATACTGTATAACCATGTTTAACTATAGCAATAAAGTTGATTTCACTTAACCATCGAAACACAGTGGTTTAACCATGTTTAACTATCAAAACTGGGGACTGAAGCATTTAAAAGTTAGATTCGGGTGCCCCATATTTGAAAAAGCTGCTGGGAATAACCAGCTGAACTCCTGGATATATCTAAGGCTCTAAGGTTGGATCGGTTCCTAGTTGGATGGGTATCTTAATCCTGGTTATATCTTCCACAATGTTACACAAACTGTGCATCAGTTTATAGACATTGGTTATAAATCCCAATATACCCAAATTGTGGTGCCGACCGGAAAATCCACCATTTAGTTCGGTGATTTTCCGATGAAACCCCGCAAATGTCGGATTTTCACTTGCCACGTTTCATTATCGGAGGGTAAATCATTAAGTATCCCACTAACCATTCTTAACCGATTGTTAACCCATGAAAAAACTCATGGATTTTCCCATGATGTTCCCACTAAAACCATTGGAAGAACCACGGCCGCTGTTTCAAGGCGCCCTAAGAGTTGATGAACATCATGGAAGTGATAGGCGGCCAATCCTCAGAAGATTGGATGGGTTTTTCGCAGCCCCCAGAAGATAGGTAATGTGGTAAACCCAAACAAGAATCCATAGAATCCATCACAAAAAAAAAAACATCACCATCTGATAAAATTTCTAGGTTTATGATGGGTTTTCCTTATTTCACCAGCAAAAATTGTGATGTCATGAGATTTTCGTCGGATTTAGATAGCCAAGTTGCTGCAAATTGCAAAAAAATTGGTTGACTGTTGGATTTATGGTGGATATAACTATAGCACCAGGGGCTATAAACCAACTTAGAACTAGGGGACCACACCTGTCCAGCCCCTCGGCTGGCACACTGTTCACTTGTGCCAGTTGCTTCAAGGATTTCGAATTGAAAAAGGCTAGCTCACTGTAAGTTCAGGGTTGAAGGGATTAAGCATTTACATGCATTTACAATGATCAGTTGTGGATGCGTGTGGATGCAACATTCAAAGATTGGGGAGGTGTCGAATAGAGTCGAAGTTTGACATGGACAACATGAGTCAACATGGATGTCACATGGAACAGATGGCCACTCCGGCCCCAAGAAGAAAAACATAAAACCATGGAAAGCCATGGAAAGCCACTCTCAGCTTCCACATTCTTTTAGATGCATAAAGAGTGCGCGCTATCAAGCCACCACTTTTTTCGTGGTTCATCCCATCTGGACAAATCACATCAAGTCAAGTAAGTCATCTGGTAAACCCACTGTTAATCCCACATCTTTCAAGAACGCTTGCTATTTTTAAAGTAGAAACAGCTGAATGGTCTATGTTGTCATCGTATACTCGTGTATCGGGGTCCCAGAATCCGATGCCTTTCATTATTTCACGCGCCTTAACGTCGTTGATAAAGATGCGAAATGATCAATTCCCCACCTTGTGGCTATGCACCTTTAATGGATTGTTGATTATACGTCCAATGGTGTTCCATTAAATCCGGTTCTATCTCTGTATCTGTGTATGTCCCAATACAATGGCATTGTACTCCCCCATTTCTGTTGGTTGAAGGCCCTTCACATACCCATATTGATCTACTACATGATCTGGAAAAAATATAATACTTCATACTTCACCAACTTGAAATAAGCTCATTTTGGGATAGTTACCCCTTGTGAACCATCATTCCAGTGACGTCGCAGTAAAGTTTTTTTCTTGATTCCTGATATATATATATATATAAGTGATATTTGTTCCTCCTCGACATTGAGACTGTTACCAGTCGCGGCAGCGCTGATGAATTCTGACTGACATCGGTCCACAGCGTTCAAGACTGCAAAATGGAATTAGAAAATGGAAACTAAAATAATAAGAAAGAGATCTGGGCCAGCGACTGGCTCCCCTTTTTTTGGAATATGAATAATTAGCCATAGCTCCTATCACCGCTTCCTGTTAGAACTGGACAGGACCATAAAATCCCATTGTCCCAAATGATTCATATGTGAAATCTCTATATCAGTCTATATCCATAAATATTTATATCCCCATGATATGTTATGATATTGTATATCCCGCCATACCCTCTGGTAAACTAACATAACTATGGAAAATCACAATTTTCAATGGGAAAATCCACTATAAATGGTGATTTTCAATAGCTACGTTAAATTACCAGAGGGTAAATTTTTGGGCCTTTTTGGAATGGCTATAGCGGATGTCGCCATGGCCGAGAATCGCCATCGGCCCATCTTCAACAGCTTGACAGCTTCGTCTTTCCGTCGCATCAGCACCTTTTTGGGGAGCCACAACGAGTTGCTGGGACAGAGGTTCCATAGTGGGGGTACCCCAAAAACGCTGGATGGTTTATTTCATGGAAAATCCATCTATATATAACTGGTTGGTGGTTTCAACCCCTCTGAAAAATATGAAAGTCAGTTGGGATGATTCTTCCCGACATATGGAACAATAAAAAATGTTCCAAACCACCAAGCAAATAATTTGGGGGTACAGTACCCCCATGACTTAGGAAACCTCCAGATGTTACTTGGAGGATCCAACTTAGCAAGTGGTCATTACAATAGTTACAACCCATATAGATGTGAGAACCCACTTAGGGCACTTACTATCCAGGGCTACTAAGCAGTTACCTAGTGGAATGATCCTCCAAGTATTGAATGTGTTAAGAGAGCCTTAGTTCTATCTTCCTATGTATGTATGTGTAATTTATATTGTTTCCAGTGTTTCTAACGGATCTTATCTTCCTACATTTCCTAACACATGCTTTTACTTGGTGGTATCATTAAACGGACGATGACATGTTGATAGCCCTATTTTGTAAAATATGTTGGAAACTGACATGTTAAGAATCCCTTATCAACATGTGACCTTCTGATATATTTCACTGAAAACACTTGGGGTGTCCATGGGACAAGTAGGGGGGCCATTCGGAGAGTTTGTGGGCATTTGGTATGTAACAACGAAATCGTTCATGATTCATATGGAGATACAGTTGATAACTGGTGACTTAGGGATATGATATATATATATATATATGTATATATACATACTGGGGATTAAAGAGGTACGGGTACAGGTGATGATCAATCGCAAACATGGGCGGCCGATGCAACATGGTAAGCCGACCAACAAAGCAATAAATCATACCTAATAGTGCAGTACCGTGTCTAGAAATGTCAGAAAGCGTCAAACATGGTCTTTTTGTCCGGTTAGCCGGTTAGCCAAATAAATATGAATAAGATGGAGCATACAATGCTGACAATTGTTTTGAGACTCACTCGAGGTGGGGATAGCTCAAAATCATATCCAAACACCTCAAAATCCTAAGGAACATTTGGATACTAGCTTGCAGTACCAGGCTAGCAGGTTGAAATCATCATGTCTGCCCAAACCTCGCTGTCCAGCCACCCAGTGGGTGGGTAGGTTGATCTATATTGATCATCTCGGATAGGATAAACATAGATGGACAATAACAATCAACAACAAATATGAGTTTACATATAATATATATATATATAATATCTAAAATAACTATTCATATATATATAGTACCCCTTGCCATCCATTGAAATAGCTATGATTGGGAGCTGACACACCATTTTCAGACTAACAAATCTCTCAAACCA
>Ga0126342_10001363_pt1 | contig 33956 bp, 33 predicted proteins | sample Cyp1metagenome_FD_92528 | JGI IMG/M metagenome (GOLD analysis project Ga0126342, IMG submission 92528) | Coral microbial communities from Lord Howe Island, Old Settlement Bay, Australia - Cyphastrea 1 metagenome | ecosystem: Host-associated > Invertebrates > Cnidaria > Coral ...
CAAGCAATATGGTCAAAACTGCCAACGTCATGACAACCAGGCCAAATACAAGTGTCAGCAACATCAAGATTTTGGGCACTGTGCAACGCAGCAGGAGAAAAAGAACCCCCTGTCGCCAAAGCAATTCCCTCATCCAGAGCTGGGATGTTGCATTGTGAAGTTGAATTGTCTCCGATGGCAACAACACTCCCATCACTCCGGAGAAGCACTGTATGAAAGCCGCCTGCAGAATCCTGGGCGTATGCCATTCCCTCATCCAGAGCTGGGATGTTGCATTGTCTCAAACAATTGTCTCCGATGGCAACAACACTCCCATCACTCCGGAGAAGCACTGTATGTTCCCCGCATGCAGAAACCTGAGCGTATGCCATTCCGGTGACATCCAAAGCTGGGACGTCGCATTGTCCAACTGCATTTTCTCCGACGGCAACAGCACTGCCATCACTCCGCAGAAGCACTGTATGAGCACAGCCAGTCAAAACCATTGCTCGAAGCAATGCCAATTTGATCTAAGATTGGAACGTGGTTCATGGCCCATGGGTTTTTACATCATGTCATATCCATATCATCATGCGGATTGATTTTACAAAGAAACATAGGAAACCCATGGGTTCTCATATATTGTGATTATATAAGCTACAGTACTGTTTTTTGTTGCATTTTTTTGCTGAAACACATTCCGATACGCGTCAGTTTGGAGCTGGTTGGTGAACTATCATGACTTAAGGCAGTGGCCAATGGCCACTGAAGCTATGCGCAAAGGATCTGGCATGGAAGGTGCGTACCGACTTGTGGATCGACAAGGAAAGATTTTCGAAGCCATGGGGACTTTGTGGGTTAGCATGAGCTCATTCATGAAGCGCCGACTGCTCCCAATGTGATGCCATGGGTTTAATCAGCACCTCGTTAAGACTATTGTCGTTCACAACATTGACTGTGACCTTTCAGGGGGTAGCGGAGGATCACTTCGATGAACACGGTGATTTTTTCTGGGGCTATGGGACATGGGCACTCAAGCACTCGTCATTTACCCGACCCTACACGAGATTGCGCAAAAACAGCAGACTATTTTGGGCACAAGTCTCAATGTTATACCTTCTTCCTACACCGTAAGCTTATGATAACATGGTGATGGTTTACCATAACATGGCACGAGGAAACCCCAGCCGGTCGTTGTATGATTATCAGCTGTATTGTATGATATGGTGGTCTTCATGTCCACACGTCACGCGTGGGTCAAAGCACGACCGAATGCGTTGTCTGGTGCTCCTCATATTCAAGGTACCGTGTTTAAACATTTAAAACAAAGCAATTGGCTTTAATCACTTTTTCTTTTGAGTGGGGAAAGGCAGCAAACACTTTCAAACAACATTCACAACATTCCAAGCCTGCAGAAACCTGGGTGTATGTCATTCCCTCATCCAAAGGTGGGATGTCACATTGTCTCAATGAATTATCTCCGATGGCAACAGCACTCCCATCACTCCGGAGAAGAAGTGTATGAGAATCGCCAGCCGAAACCATGGCTCGAATCAAGGCCAATTTGATCTAAGATTGGAACGTGGTTCGTGGCCAATGGTTTTGTTACATCATGTGATATTTGATATTTCATTTCATATAAGTTCAATCAATTTCATTTAATGTCATATCATGTCATATCATGTCACATCCATATCATCTTTGGGATTGTTTTCACATGGGCTCTGATTTAAATTTAAATTGTGATCATGCACGTTTTTGTTAGCGTGTGTTCGGAGGTCATATGGGGTGGGGTGGGGTGGGGTGGGGTGGGGCCATGTTAACCTTCCTTGTACTTCGTACGTTATATGTTGCTACGCTGCAGAGATCTCTGGTGTTGTTGATACGGTGTATACACGAACGGCTGGGGTGGGGTTCAAAGAGCAAAGATCTTCTCTTGTATGTGAAATGCTGGCAATGGCAATATGTGAATCTACATGCTCGGCTCCAGCAAAAAAACATTTCAACGCTGAAACGCCTGGTTTGAAAAGACAGCAAAAAGCGCCTATCAAATTGATCGCGCGAGAACTTGGCCAAATTTGGCTCATACAAATGTGCGTTTCGCTGTAGCGAAAACAACATTAACAAAAAAAAACAACGTTGTTTTTACGAGCACGGTTCCCAGTCCGCCGGGATGTTTTTGCTGAGGCACATTCCGATACGCATCAGTTTTACCAGTTTGGAACTGGTTGGTGTATCCTCCTTGGGATGAATCTGAGGTGGCATGGAAGGTGGCGACTCGTTGACAACGAGTCAGATGCTCGAATGGTGACCGTCACATGCTACTTGGACCTGGGATTTATTGGTTACCCTCTGGTAAACTAACATAGCTATTGAAAATGGCCATTTATAGTGAGTTTTCCCATTAAAAATGGTGATTTTCCATAGCTATGTTAAATTACCAGAGGGTAGCAGCTGGTTGGTGGAGAAAAATGGGTATTATGGCGCCCAACTGCCCCCCGTGATGCCCTGGGTGAATCCAGTGACCGCGAATGGGACTGCCTGAAGGGGCACTCGTTGATCCTAACTGCATCCAGAATCCAGTTTTCAGATGTATTCAGGCCTAAGTTCGCTCATTCATGTGGTTGCTAAAATCCCAAAACTAAGAACAAACGTTTTTTGGGTATATATCTTAAGTTCAAAGTTCCCATGATGGATTTTACAACGGGGCACGAGTAAACTCCACAATTTGACTCCACAATCTATAACCATAAACTTCCAGTTAGGGATCCTGTAAGCATGACCTGACGACCCATCAAAGCACTCCAAGGCGCAATGGTGTGAAGCTGGCCTTTGTTCCCTTCAGACCCCGCGGCGACCAGGAGTGCTCGCGAGCGGGATCGGGCGACATTGCACAGGAATATGCGCGCACGCAGTGCCGGACTGATGGGGAGCAAGATTGTGCCCAAGTTAAAAACCATAGTTTATAATTTTATAATCTCCATGAGCTGTGGAATACTCTAGATATCTACCATACAACACTAGACCAAATTAGCTAACTATGGGTCACCATGAGTCACCCACGAAACCAACTTGAAATTCTCCCTGGATCTATACTTACTTCAGAGCATGGATTGGGGGCACCTGATGTCTTCTCTAAAGATATTTGGATCCACACGGACGAAATGTGCAGCTGATAAGGATAAACATGGATAAACCATGAAGAAACATTGGTATTTTGAAAGTTGACCAGCAAAAAAATGATAACACCGCGATGAAAGAGAATATCACCAAGTCTAAGTGGCCTCCCAGTGATTCACAATCACTAGGCCCCAGAAAAGAGAACATCTTTCTGCTAACTTTCAGAGGTCCGATTCTACCTTACACTTCGCATGACTTTCGAGCAAGGGCAAGCTGTGGAAGTGCCAAAATGCGGAAGGGTGTGGCCAGTCAGAAGTAGCGGGCTTACATGGATATATTGCAACAATTCAACAATTCAATGTGATTGCTGCATGGCTGCTTTGGTTACGTGTTCTCCTGCCCTTGTGCCATCTTGATGCTGAAAGCCTTTTCCGGTGGCAAGTCCACATCTGACAAGGGCCACGTTCGCTATGTAAAGGAATCACATGGGTCTCACATCCACAAATGGGGTTGGAGATGGGTGGGGTTAACCACTCACTAGAGTCACTATATGTTGTCATGTTAAGTACTAACCACCCACTCGGAGCCAATTTCATTTTTTGATAATCATTCAGCGGTTTCACATAGCATCCACTGTACTCAACGCTGCTGTCTCTCCATGTTGCCACGTCCCAACCAGAATTGTAGGACCTGATTAACAAATGGATATTGAAATATGCATATAAATAAATGTATATATATATATATGTATATATATGTATATACAAATATATGTGTATATATATGTAGTATGTATATATATATATATATGTGTGACTATGATATAAATGGATTGTTTTGAACATTGTTTCACAATTGGAGATGGTCGATGCGTGTTCAGTTCAAGTAATATGTTTGCAGCCTAGGCGGTGCCCCAGTGTTCAGTTCGATGGCCACCAAACTCATCTTTCCCAAAACTTCAATGACACATCATGACTTACACATTAGTAACCAATTGTAACCATCACTAACCAATATCTTCAATAACATCTTCAGTTCTAGGTTCCTACATCCATCATTTGGGGCACCATTTGAATCCCATCTTTTGGGGATTTTCCATGGACTCCGGCGCCTAGAAAGGAGGCGATGGGACCCCAAAGCTCCAGCGCCCAAGGAGGTGACGACGCCTTTTTTGCGCCAAAGGTTTGAAGCGTCATCATTGGCGAAGTAGATAGGTTTAGATTTTGAATTCAAAGTATATCATCTATCTATATATATATATATATCATATATATATATCGTATACATATATCATATATATTCAACGTTTTAAGATGCAAGGATATGATCCAATTCAAAAAGAAACACTATGTTTTCAGTATGTGTTACTATCATTCAGTATGTTTCCTGATGCATTTAGAATTGGGACTTTACATGGTGAAAGTCTTTTTATCTTTAGGCTTTTGGGGTGGCACCCGGTGGCATAGCATATATGGTCAGGGAACGGGTATGGAATGGGGTAATGGACTTTGACCCGTCTGAAGATGTTCCCATTTGCCCGGACTAGCTGCACTCCAAGTTGCCAAATAAACATAATAAAACAACAAGTCAAGAAGGCAATTCCAATGGTTTATGATCATGTTCCCTCTATCGAAATGGCTATTTATTGGTATCCCCTATTTTCAGACAAACCCATATGAAAGTGTTTCTTCCCATCATTATGGATCCCAAATAGGATTTTATATGGTATTGGCTTTCCCACACTATCGCTACAGTCATTTCCACCCAAAAAATCTACGGCCTCTCTTGGTGCCTGGCGCCCCAACAGCTGCACCATCCGCGCCCTCAACACCGCTCGGTTGACGGGTCGTCGCTCCAGCGACATGGGAGCGTGGCGATCTTCGGAAAGTGAGGAAATCACTGGACATGGATGTTAGTTAGTGTGTTAGTATGATGTTAGTGTTTATTAGATGTTAACTGATCTATTTATGTTGTTAGTGTAATATGATGTTTGTGTTTATTGGATACTATATAGCTATAGTTAAACTGATGTTAATATGTTAATTGAATAGTGAACGAAATTCATCATGTGATAAAAGTGAGACATATAGTCAATGGATTGCATATTTGAGCGTGGTTGCTAAACACCTGATGGATTATTTTCTTTAGTTCGCAACAAACTAACCTTTATTATATATTTGGGGCCCAGCACAATCCATGACTGGCCTCATGAAATGCAGGGGAAAATCATCAAGGCCAAAGGTGCGTAGCATTGCATAACCAAAAACAAAACGGGTTCCACAGAATTGCGGGTGTAGACAGTGGGAACGCGGAATGCCACCAGATTTGTTTTGATTTATGAGTTCTGAAAAATGTGGGAAAAATCATGGAAAATCTTTTGTGGCAACCCTGCCACAAAAAGCAACCCGACAACAACAAGGCCTCATTCAGAAATGTAACCAGAAGCCAACATGGTCCAAAAAATTGCGTAACGCTCAATTTGACCAAATGGGGAGTCACTTTGCCAACTAGACTTCAAACATTCGAAGGTCACATTGTCAACCTGGACCCTACGATGCCATGAGAAGAAGTTCAGTTCTGAGTCTTGGCAGGAAGATATAGCCGCCCATCATTTGTGGAAAACAATGACAACATTTCATCTATACTTTAGCAAGGTTTACCCATTTTGTTCATCTTATAAGCGGTCCCCGGCTTGTAGCTGGAGTATATTCCACAATATCCAGTTGGGAAGCCTATTATTGTGTATATAATGTTGAATGTTTTTTGACACTCTCGGCTGTGAGCCAAAAAGGACTTGTGAGCGACAAAAGACACGGATGCGAAATCCTGCACCAGTTGGTAGATGGTTCACCCCATTATATAAAAAGTCCCATTATTTGCAGTGTTTCATAGTTACCTTCATAGTTCCCAACTGGTGCAGGATGGCTTGTCAACTACCCTTGTTGACCATGGCCAAAAAGCATCAAAAAATAGATGACCTTTCCCTTTCAGAGCTACAACCAACTACTGAGAGATTGAAGGTTCAAAGTCTGACTACATTTTTAGCAAACACCATTGAATTTTACGACCTTTTCAACATGTTTCAACCGTAGGACCTTGAGAAAAAAGGACCAAGAACAGCGGTTGTGTTGAAACTCATAGTGGATATAGTGGTGATTAATAGGCGTCAATAGTTGTCAATATATTTGACGGTTACATAATGGTTGATAGTGGTTTAAACATGATTAAAGTTGTCAGTATTATTTATCTTTATTTGCCTTGTGGTCCTAATCCTCCGAGAGAAAGTAACGCTGACACGTGCCCAGTGTCTCTTGAACCAGTCATCTGTCAGATTGTATGTGAGAAATTGGGTTCAGCACAGGTGCTTTTATACAAAACTCAAAATCCAAGTGTTTGAACCCTTCATTCACAATTTCCCTACTCCCAGACTTTCAAATGTGGTCCATCACCTTCCCAACATGTCCACTCCAACATCCGCATTGCTCAATCAATATTGATCTTAAGGCAACATTTTTACACGCATGCTGTTTACTCCCAAAAATCGGGGGTTCATCATGGCTTTCACCGAAAAATATCTAAAAAAACATTACCCAGTTCATATAAAACAACTCCCCCCAGAAACAATGCTTGATTTGGGACCATACAAGGGTGTTTGATTTAGTATGGACGGGGATGGGGTAATACATCTACATTTGTGTTATGTAGTCTGATTAATACCCACTAATAGATTGTTTTCCTAGGTTCTCCTATAACATGCTAGAAACACCCCATTAATCTTGCTATACAAGTTACCCTCCAGTAAATCAACATAAACCCTGCCAGATAGGGGTTAGAAGATTAGTGTCCACTAAACATTGGTGTGCAGTCACGGAGTCTATGTTAATTTACCAGAAGGATCCGGAGGGTATGTCTCGAGGTTTCCTAAAATGGGGATACCCCCAAATCATCCATTTTAATAGGATTTTCCACTATAAACCATCCAGCTATTGGGGTAGCCCTATTTTAGGAAACCCCCATGTAGGGGATGGGATTCACAACTTTCTCCCCAGCCCAGCCCTGAGCTTTCCGAGCCAAAGTCCGCCATCTTCGCCGTGTGGTGCCGGTCCAACAAGATATTGGCCTTGGCCGATGGTCGCCGCTGGTCCCAAACCGGCGCCATGCTGTAGCTTTGATGTGACTATGACTATGAATGAAGCGTGAAACACCGTAGCAAATGTTAATCAAACATAGTCATTAATAATATTTTTGATGTTAATGATAATGACTAAATAATAATTCTGGAGATTTTCCATTAATCTCAGAATGACACAGTATACAGATATGTGCTCAACATCCAATCAGGCAAAACAAACAAAACATGCTTAAGATTTATTTTTTGTTTTTTTATCACAGATTGACCTGATTCTATTCCACTATTTCTATCAACCATGCCACCCATCCATCCCAACCGCAGCCATATGGGTATTATGATATGCATGGTTCAAAATGCCTCAGGACCCGTGAAAATGGATAGTTCATTCAAACAACCTCCAAGTAGGCCCCAATGCTAAATCCCCTCCAACAAAATGCCTCAGATGCCGTAATTACATGATATTACATGTATAATTACAAGTAATCACCAGCAATTTATGACCTCAAACCACCAACCAGATCCCCGACCCCCAGTGACTTCGCCATTTTCATGACTTCGCGGATGGCCACCGTGGCGTAGCTCGCCTTCGGCAGCCCAAACTCCAGCAGTAGCGCCGTGCCGTTGCCGTGACGGCTCCGCGCCGGAGCGAGCCGTGAAGGTCGTTGGGGATCAACGGTGCACGGGGGGAGCTGGGGATGAAACGATGGCCTCATCAAAGCCATGGATAGCCATGGCAATCCGTGTACAAAAATAGCCATGTCAGTTGGGATGATGACATTCCCATCATTCCCAATATATGGACAAATCAAAATGTTTCCAAGCCAGGAACCAGATAGGAATCAACATGGGAAAATGGTATATGCTGGGATCTCATTGGAATAATCTTTAAAATGTGAAGGAAAAAGTCATGTGGGATATAATGGGATATACTAGCTATAATGAATGCAAAAAGTGCAACTCGATTTAACAACTATAAGCCCCATTTCCCCTAATAATGACCACCAAAACAGCCTGGTTTCGTGATCTCTTCCATTTTTGGGGCCCCATAGCAGGACAGCTCTCAACTTCCATCCAGCAACTGAGCCCGGAGAATTGGCCAATGGCAGGGCGATAGTCCCCGGACATCCAAATGTCATCCGGAGACTCGGGCTTGCGAAAGACCTGGAGATGAAGATGGATGAAGTACTGGACTACTGGACCCCATCACCCTGGTCAACGTCAAAATAGCTGGCATATGGCATATGTATGATGTGGCTTGGCAACATGCTTGGCCAGCGCTTAGACACTTTGCCCAAAAAAAAGTCAAGAGTGAAATCCGTATCACATCAATCAGTCACATCCACTTGCCAAAGTCCATACAAGTCCTATATCAAAACCTGTAAACAAACCAGCCATTTAAGGATCCATTTTGGGATATGAATACCGCTTACCACCCATAGATCCGTCAGGTTTACCACATCATGAGCTATCCACAAAATGAGGCTCCACGTTAACAAAGCTATAAGTCAACTTAGCTATCATAAATCAGCCAACATGTCCGACATGTCCCTATGAAATCCCAATGTTTGTTGGTTAACTCACCATTTCCCATGCTCACCTGACCATCAATGCCAATCTCCTCCATTGCCCGCTGGTAAATGCCCTGCAGCGCCGTCGGCGCCTTCGGCGCAGGCACGTCATAGCCCAAAACCGGGAGCCTCGGGCATCGTCGCGCCGAAAAGGCGCCATTAAATCCCCGCAGTGGTTAATGGTGATTTCATGGTGACTTAATGGTGATTTAATGGTGATTTAATGGTGATTAATATGGGAATATCTATGGTTAATGGTGATTAATAGTGAATTAATGAAGATTAATGGTGGTTATTCATGGCTAATAGTGAATTAATGGTGATTACCCTTCTGGTAATGATTGTTACATAGCTATTGAACATGGCCCAGTCGAAATAGTTTAATACAATGGTGGATCTTTCCATAGTTTTTGTTAACGTTTACCAGGGGGAGACTGGAATTCATATATGATACAGTATGGATTTACATCGATTTTAATATGATGTATGGATGTTCATCCCCACAAAATAGGTTTTGAATGGCTTTGACCCATAAGAACCAAGGGTATGATTTGAAGGAACATTTAGGGGAAAGACCCGCCGAAAACAATGGTCTGTTAGCCCCAAAACTGCATCCTCTCAGCCAGTTCTGACTATTCGCATGCCTGGTTTACTTAATTCAGGACTAATCAACAGGATGAAATTGTTAAGGTTGAAACTCCCAGAAAATCCATGGGATACCAGTCAAAAAGTCCATCTAAAAATTGCTTCATATGCCCCGTATTTTTTTTAAACGACCCTGGGGCATTCACAAATTCCTGCAATCACGTATGACTATGTATGATATAACATCATTTGACCATATTTGACCAATGTAAAACCCCCAACATGTCTATTTGTGACTGTCCTGGTTCCTGACATCATGGAGACTTCCATGATTTTTTTTGCCATCTATGTGAGGAATATAAATCTCCATATTGCTTCCATTTGCTTCCCAATTTTCGCATGGTGGATGTTCCATCTTTGAGTCGCCCTATGGTGCCCTGAAAGTGCCTAATTCACCTTCCAAGTCACAAAATCTCCGCCATGGCCGTGTCTTTCTCCTCACCTTCGCGCAAGGGTCGCACACGCAGCCGTTCTTCAGCCGCCGCCGTGGACGAAGAACGGTCCAGCACCAAGTCACCGGGTAAGGGTTCCATCATCTTCTGCTCTATGCCTTGGATGACCCAAAAAAAACAACAAGGCCGTGCACCAATCGATTGGATAAACCTAGGTTTTTTGATGGAAAAAATTGAAAATAACTCCTGGGATCCTCTGCAGCAGGTAAGTTTCAAATGGTTCTGGGATGGAAAACAATTCAACGTTATGAAGTAATCTGGACTGAACTCGTGAGCCTCACAATTCGTGCCACCATGGCAAAGCTGACATGGAAAGAAACAAAATACGTCCACATGAACAATTATCTTGAAACTGCGGGCAACCAAAACACACAAACACTTCCTGCAAGATGGCTAATTCATATTTATCTATACAATATATAAATACATGGTTTTGTCAGAAATTTGTCCCATTCACAAACCTGCAACCTATCTATACAATATATAAATACATGGTTTTGTCAGAAATTTGTCCCATTCACAAACCTGCAACCAATTTTTGCCAATATTAAATCATATTAATCCAAATTACATCATATTAATCCATATTACATATATATATAATATATATATATATATATCCCACAACTTATCCCAACATCTCCCAAGGCACGGAGAGACAACACGCGGTTCCACAGCTGTGACGCCAGCGATCGACACCAGAGCAGACGCAGGTGACGCGGGACGGCCTTCACGGCGCCAGCGAAGTCGGAGGGTGAGTGCACCAAATGTTGAAGAACCTGGCGGTCAATGGGCCCCAACCCATTGGAGGTACCATATATAAGGCCTATGTAATGGGAATTAATGGGATATGTCAGGCTGGTGAAATAGATGTTTTATTTTTGTTTAAGTGAAGTGGGATATAACTACTGGTGAAATATACGTATGGTGAAATGAAGTTGGATATAACTAACTGATTAATATAGATACTTCTACTGGATATGATTCATGGATATAACTTAACTATATAACAAATATAAGTAAACATGGTTTTAATGTGATATAATATGATGGATTTGAGTTGATATTCCCTATAGTTACAAAGGTTAGTGGGGTTTTCCCTATATTATGATTATATGACTGATCTCATTGATTTATATGGATAGATAGATCGATAGATAGATAGATAGATAGATAGGTAGGTAGGTAGATAGATAGATAGATATAATATATATATATTGGTTAAATGCGGATATCATTGGTTGAACATGTTTATATTGGATAAATATTATGTAAACAGATTATATTATACTGAAATGAGGTACCATATTGGATAGAATGGACTAGTGTTGATAGCAAAGTTAACGGAGTTTATATATTCCTATGTTAACATGGTTGGTTGGAAATAATTAACTAAGGGACAATTGGTTGATGTTGAAGAACCTGTGGGCATTGTGGTAGGTATCATTGATTTATCTTTGTTAAATGGTGGAGAATGATAAAGGAGTTTGAATATAAATGGTTAAATGGGATAGGTAGAGTGGAGTTGGATAGAACTAAATAATGGATATAACTAATGGAGTGTATATTATATTCCTTGTGTCATTATAACGGCTGGTTGGATGTAACTAATGGATACTATCGGTTGGGATAACTAATCTGCAGCGGATATCACCGAATAAATGGTGGGAAATGATACACGATGAGCATTCATGAGCATTCAACATATTTCAACATGGGATAAATGATGGCATAATCCATGTTGGGTTGTATGTTTTCATACAGGATTTAACCAGCAATTATGGGGAATAACATATGGGAACACCATATGGGATAATATGGAGTATGATATGACTGAAGGATGTGAAGGTAGGTGTGGGCGGATGAAAGGTGTGTAAAAACAAAGTGCACTCATCTTGCATTCACCTGTCATCCAAAAAAAAGGATAATGGATAACAATAGTGGATAAGATAATCCGCATTATCATTTTCAGTATTGCCAGAACGAGGGTGAAGAACCACGTCGACAACGGTGGGAGATCTTACCACCCAGCATTCTGATGTTCTTTGCACTCACAATCAACGCGAATAGCCAAGTATTAGCAGCTAGTTGGAGGATGTAATGTGGCATACCTATGCATATCTATGCATATCTATGATAGCTATAATGATCATTTGGTTGGTAAAATCTGAGGTTAGCTCCTTGGTTCGCTCCCACGGCAAACCGGGCCACAGCGCGTTCTTGCAAACAGGAGGAAGGCGTCATCTCTAAAGCTGCTTCAAAGCGCCCTTCTTGAGCTGCCTGAAATGCCTGGCGGATCTAGGTGACTTGGACGGGCCGAGGCCGCCGTGCCCCATGTTGACGCTACTCCCAGCAAACACATACATTTTTACTGTTTACTTCATTTGTATTTTGGAGGAATAGGCTACTACAGTATCTTCCGTTCCAAAATAGGGTCGTTATAATATTTTTTTTCCCCCATTATGTGGTTTTGCCTCAAAATTGTGTCTTCTCCGAACCCCCTTTGTTTTCCGCTCAATTTTTCCGTACCTGCCCCATTTTGTTCAAATTCCTTGAGAACAAACATACGTTATCCTCAGGTGATTTAACATAGACATGGACAATTATAAACCTGTTTGTAAAATTTTGTGAATGGTTTACCTACTAAACATAGATGGCAGGCAAAACCATATCAGCCAATATCAAGCTAATGCTATATAAAATAAGATATTTCTAATTGGACAAATGTATCTATATTTGAAGATGATTTAGCTACAATAAATATGTTTCAATATGACATAATTATTGTGGAAAATTATGGCTAATGTTTACACATGTTTTACCAATCTAATTATGCCCATTTTGATAAGTTTCACCTCATGTTCCATATTAAATGATTTGGTATTATGGTTATTTCATCCAATATAGTTTGTAGATGATTTACCAATATGATCCAATAAATTAGGGATTCCCAAATTTGATGGTTACATTGTTATTTAGGAGGTATACCACATGTTCAGACACACAACTAGTTTTACATGCAATCATAACCGCAACTAAATCCCATGAAAATCCCATGTCTAATTAATATGGCCATAGTTCATCCATTTTTACCAATCATGAATCATTAACCACTATTAACCACTATTAACCAATATTAACAACCATTAACCATAGATATTCCCATACTAACCACTATGAATTCCCATGTTTTTCCATGCCCCAACGACCGCCTCCAAGGCCCTGCCATGCCGCGCCCGCGCGCCCAGCGCCAGCATCACCAGTTCCGCTTTCGCGCCGCGGAGCAGCGCCAGACCCAGCGACGAGGAGGGCTGCTGCCCGGTGCCGAAACGCTGGAGGCCGAAGTAGTTGGGAAAGCCTCCAGAGATCATATGGGTTTGTCTGGGTATATTATGGAAGGATTATCCCATATATTATGGAACATAAACAATTGTTTGAAACCACCAACCAGATAAGCATCTAAAGCCATATGGGTTTGTCTGAAAATAGGGTATATTCCCAATGAAATAGCCATTTAAAAACGGGATAATGATCAGCAAAACCATTGGGTAAAAAGGGGTACACTATTTTCAGACACACCCATATAGGAAGACCATGGAAGACCTGTTGATTGAAATGTTGTATCTTTATTTGTAGTGTGAATTGTGTTAGATCGTATGTTTATGTATGTTTGGGATGTGTATATACTATTGTATGAAAGTTAAAATGTATGTTTCTCCATAATAGCTTAATGGCTTATCATAACTTAATAGCTTGTAAGGTCGTATGCTCAGGATGCTTATTTCATCCTATTCTGCCACCAAAAGAAGACATGTTTTACCTTTCAACCAATTATGGACGATTTGCCAATGCTTGGGCACTGCTGTAGAGGGAGGTCGATTTGCCAACATATTCAATTTGGGGAACATGACGAATTTCTCCACGACGGGGACATGCATCAAGGTAAATCAGAATTGAAGCAACCCAAATGGGAAAGGATGTGGGTTTGAGATGTTAATATGAAGCCTCAAATGGATACTAGAGGAGTCGTGATCCTAAAATCCTCCATGAAAATAGGACCAACAATCATCCATCAATCAACCATTCACTAGTATTATCCATTTTCAACCGGCATTGATTCTTCTTACCCACAATTATTATATAGTACTATCGGTTGATAACATTCGATATATGGCCGATCATGGCTAGAAATAGGCATTACTTATCCAGTATTAACCATATCAACCATCTTTAAGCCATCATAACCCCTACATTATCCCATATATCCCAATATATACCATTTATATCCCATGATTAACCCATATTCAGTGCCAATCTTAGATACCCTACAAAAAAATAATTAAATTCTTAGCTGGTGAACGTAGATAATCCCATTGATATCAAAAGACTAAAGGATTAAAGTACCCATCTAAGATTGGCCTAGTATTATCCCCAATATATTCCATTATTAACCCATTTATATCCCATTATTAAGCCATATATTACAGCAACCATTATCAACCCATATTATCCCAATATTAACCATTATTATTAACCCCTATTAATCAAATTTTTACACCATTGGCAAATATTAACCACTATCAACCATTATTAACCATTTATCATCCCAATATTAACCATTATGAACCACTGTTTCTGGTGGAGTTACCACATGGTAAATCCCCCGGTACCGTAACGTAACCCACCACCGACCAGCGCCTCCGGACGCCGCGGACAGCACGGCATCGTTGGCCGTTTTTTGGGGGTCCGCCAGGTCCCGCAGGAGCACGGTGAAGCCGTTGCCGCCGTGGCTGCCTTGGGCCGTCCTTCACCAATGGTGATTTTATGGTGATTTTATGGTAATTAATGGTGATTAATGGGGGTTAATGGTGGTTAATGGTGATTTTACGGTGATTAATGGTGATTAATGGGGGTTAATGGTGGTTAATGGTGATTTTATGGTGATTAATGGTGATTAATGGGGGTTAATGGTGGTTAATGGTGATTTTACGGTGATTAATGGTGATTAATGGGGGTTAATGGTGGTTAATGGTGATTTTATAGTGATTAATGGTGATTAATGGGGGTTAATGGTGGTTAATGGTGATTTTACGGTGATTAATGGTGATTAATGGGGGTTAATGGTGGTTAATGGTGATTTTACGGTGATTTTATGGTGATTTTATGATGATTTTATGGTGATTAATGGTGATTAATATCATGGAATATCTATGTTGAATGGTGGTTACTGGTGAGTAATGGTGATTAATTGTGGATATTAATGGCTGTGAATTAATGGTGATTACCCTCTGGTCAACTAAGACAGCTATAGAAAATGATCAATTTATAGTTGAATTAGCTATTGAAGATGGTGATTTTCCGTAGATATGTTAGTTTACCGGAGGGTAATTTGAATAATGCACTGATGGTGGCAAATCCATCATGATTCCTATCATGATTGCGAAAAATCTTTGGGTGTTGTGGTATACGGTAAAGATGCTATGAATGTATATCAAATGTAGCTAGCATATGAGCCGTATTTGACTGGTGGATAAGTCTGGGGTATAGCCCGCTGAGCATCACTTGAGCCACAATAACAACACAATGCTAATGGGGCAAACAACCAGCATACCCCAAATCATCAGGACTTCACAGATCTTGGCTGCCTAAATCTGCCTTACAGTACATGACAGTACTATGGAGTCAACATCCATCATCATCCATCATCCAACCATTCAGTCTCAGTATCCACTACAGCTACCCTCTGGTAAACTGTCCCATAACTATGTAAAATCACCATTTTTATTATGGGTAAATCCACTATTTCGACTAGGCCATTTTCAAGTTCGCAAACTGAAAATGTGTGCCAAGCAGGCTACTTCCACGCTTTCATCAATGGGAATTTCAGGATCCTAAATTGGAGGTACGTTAGTACCATATTTTAGGCCATATTTTGTGGGGATATCCCCTGAAATTTAGGCCTAAAAAATAGGCCTTATATATGGTAGGTACCTCCAATCAATCGGTTCCTGTTGCATGGCCATTCATTTCACCGTCCCAGCTCCAGCGTTCCAGTCCCAGGTACCCAAGCGAGCTTTCGCTGGCTTCGCTTCAAGGTCACCAATCTTGATCCAGCTCCGGTCAAGGCCCTGCCCGAGTTCCAACAGAACGGTCCCCAAATGCTGATGGGGATATTGTAAAAGAACAACGCTGATAGTGGTTAATATGGGAATATCTATGGTTAATATGGGAAACTCTTTGGTTAATATGGGAATATTTACTATGGGAATATCTATGCTTAATATGGGAATATCTATGGTTAATATGGGAAACTCTATGGTTAATATGGGAATATTTAATATGGGAATATCTATGGTTAAGATGGGAATATCTATGGTTGATGCTTATCGAAGGTACTCGATTGATTTGTTGGCCGACGCCTGACGCAATCCCAACAAACACTTATTGATGCATGAATGATGTAATTATATGTATTGTATGCATCTATATGCAACTCAGCCATAAAAATATGATCTTTTCGAAGGTTAAACCATCCCAAATGGCTGTATGCGTGGTGGTCAATCCCCAATTTCACACAAAGCCATACCTTCAAGTAGGGTAGTTGCTTCGTCATATCCCATTCTATATTCCAGATTATCCATGATTATCCACTATCAACCATCAATTCTCCATCATTGCCCACTTTATACCAACTATATCCATTCATTGTTGGATACGATAGGTCCTCCACGTTATAAAATGCTTAGTACCGCCCCATCCTCATGACATACCCAATATAATTATCCAATCCCAACTAGATAGCCATCAATTCTACGTCCCATTATTTGATATACAGTATTTGGAATATGGGTTTGTCTGATTTTGTCTGAACATAGTGTACCCCAAAATCCACTGGTTCATGATCTTTCCGAATATTTCCCACACAAACTGCTATTTGGGGATATATATATATATTTATATATAATATACCCATTTCAGACAAACCCAACTACCTATCAAGTTGGTTGGTTCTACTATATCCCAATACATCCCAATACAGAGCCAGATAAATATCATTCAATCCCATTTAAAGTCCTATAACAATCCATCAAATTATCAAAAAAAACAATTCAAACTCAATTTCAATCCAAACAAAGTCCATTAAACAGCCATTAAAAATATACTATCATTTTTTTAAATGCAAACAAACATACTATCACCATAAAAAAAAATCCCACCGTGAGCCTCCAGGGACCTCACCTCTTGCGCCCCGGTGTCGACGCTGCCGGCAGCGAAGGAGACGCGTTGCGTGGTGATGCCCCAGCGATCCTCGTGGCGCCGGGGTGTGCGACTGGTGACGTGGAGGGCTGATGACCCCAGATTGGTTGGGCATTTTGGATGGCTGAAACATACTGCACCTATCAATTTTGGTGATTTTGGATGGGTGAAAATTGGCAAAATTGTCATATCTTGTGGGAGAATGGCTTAAATGCTCCCTGTGTGTGTGTGTGTTTTTTTTTCAACAACGATATCTGGTAGAAGGCGTTGGAAAATCAACATTGAACTATTGAACATGAGAAAAAGAACTATGCAATATTACAATTACATAGCAGTTTTTGCAAAATGTTCCGTGAGAAACGACCATGGCGGCTACCAGTCATTTTGGGAACCATTAGAAATGCCATTGGGATCAGCCAGAGTTGGATCATCTAAGTGAAGCCATAGGTTTTTACCAATCAGACTGTCTAGCCCACAAGGTTCCCTGGTTGGTGGTTGAGCCCTTCCCCTCTAAAAAATATGAGTTCGTCAGTTGGAATAATGACAATCCCAACTGAATGGAAAAATAAAATTCGAATGTTCCAAAACACCAACCAGGTCCATGTGCATTTCAAATCGTCGAAATATTGGAATGATTGCCTTTACCGGGTTTCAGCCCGTTGCAACTAGAACGGCCAGCTACATACTTCGCTTGGTTAGGTACAAAACATTCCCGGTGTTGTCGTGGAATCACTCGCTATACCCATGGCCAAAATTCCTTTGTTGCCACCACTGCTCATAACCATTCATGAAGATCACCCATCAACATACGCAACACACAAGAGTGAAAAAACATCTAACCTAGTGATACGAAGTGATACTATCGTGACAATGCTGTAAATAAGTTCATGTATACAAGCACACACAAACTACACTAGCTCATATCCCGTCCGCAGCAGGTCCTTCATTCCGCAGAAACTGAAGATCTTCGGTGAAACTTGGAGGCATCCTCGGCCATGGTTTTTTAATGATTGGTGCCCAATGGTGTCCCCAATTGTGCAGCCTCAAAACAAACTGGCAATGAGGCGTCAAAAAAACATTCCATTCTCACTGGAGAGCGGCAGAACTTCTTGCAGCCAGCGGTCTGGCAATTTTCGCCAGGGCCTCTGGTGTGGTCTGTTCACGCTTCACCAAGGTAAACCTCACCACAGATTGGGAGATCATAGCCCCTGGCTTGACATCCTGAGAGCCCCGCAAAACCGGTCAGAAACATCACCTATAGAATAAAGTGGCGAGACACTTTATATATCTTTATATCTTCCACTCGTAAACCATATCCAGTGCTCCACATCCAATTTCAGCATCTTGATTTTTTTTCTTGTGGTTGATCCACTCGAGCCCGAAAAAATGCTCGTCAGATTGGATCAAACAAAACCCAACTAATTCTTGGGGAAAATAAAAGCCATGTTCCAAACCACCAACCAGATACTCGTTGGGAATCATCATCCCCCCACTGTAACTGAAAGGACTAGAGAAACCACCATCTATCGGTCTATCCCCCATTGTGCTTTTATCAGTGTTTCCCGTGGTTGTTCTTCAAAGCCTTTAAAGCACCAAAATATGCCTTATCCAACTCCATATCTGACATAGAATGCCTCTGATCCAAGTAGGTGCCACTTCACCCTTGCCAAGGTGCTTCTCAAAATGGGTGGCCCCAGAAAGACATGGTTTCCCTACTGAAACGGCTTCAAGCTGGTGGACTTTTTTTTTTAAAGGGTTGTCCACCAATACTCTTTGCAAAAAAACTTGATTCAAGTTGGTAGAGGATCCCCATAGGTTCTTCATATTATGTCTCCAAAATCGCCCAGGAATAGCTAACTCTGGTAGTTGGGGTTCGAACCGCCCACCTCCCCAGTAGGCCCCAGGAACCACACGTTCTCCTCCGGGGGCTGTCGCCGTGCGAAGTCCAGCAACTTTGACAGGTCGCACTCCTCCGCAAACCTGGCTTCAATCAGCCAATTCGGCAACATTCGGCAGTTGGTCGTTTTAGCTCTGGTAATTTAACGTAGCTATGGAAAATCACAATTTTTGATGGGAAAACTCACTATAAACTATAAATGGCCATTTTCAATAGCTATGTTAGTTTACCAGAGGGTAATCGTTGTTTGGAAATAGCCATTTTGCAAACATTTGAAGAAGGAGAGTAGAACAGTTTGAAAACACGAGCCGCTTGGCACATGGGAGCATTGAGCTAGTCAACCCAGGCTCGTCCAAATAAAGCCTGGAAACTGTCCACTCTCTGAACCGTTGTGACTGGACGTTGGATTGGTGGTTCCAACCTCCCACAATGTGAAAGTCATTCAAGATCATCAGTCAGTGGTTTATTCGTGTGTCGTAGTGCAGCTATGTGCAGCTTATGACATATCTTACCCACTGTTATATGAGTTTGTCTGATATCCATCTCTTAGCCCTAAATCCATGAGTTCCTCATGACTCCATAATTTTCCCGATTGAAACCGCCATTTTTCCGACCCGGTATCTCCATTTTGAGACACACCCATCCTCAGGGTATCTGGGATGCTCCACTTTACCATTAGCTTTCCAGATGGTTTCTACGGCTTTTATCACATTGAGACAAACCCGAGAAAAACAAGAACCAGCTTCACATCCTTCTAAATACGTAAAACTGTGCTAACATATGCTAACATCATCATGTTTCTCTATGTGTATCTTTCCTGTTCTCACATGGATACGGATGTTGCCCATTCGAACACCCAACGAATCAGCAACGAGGCCAGGGCCGGCGGCCAGGGCACTGAATGGGCCGCTGTTCTCGGTCCAGTTCCCGCACCAAGAAGTCGTAGGGAAACTGCTGAAACTTGGCCTCTTGGGTGCTGGAAAACCAGGGGCGACTGTTTTTTTTTTTTCCGTAAAAAGACCAGTGCCACATGGACAATGATTTTCACAAAAAACATGAGTTTGTTTTTTTCGTGTCTAATATATATATATATAATGATCATGATATATTGTAGATAAAAACAGTATATATATATATATATTGTAACAATTAAATATAACTAACAATATTGCAACAATCATATGCAAATGATTCAATATAGCCTCGGATCGTTTGAATACCACTGAAGATTTGAACGAGATTTGCACATGTTGACACGTCTAACCTACAAGGCAATCTCCAATGGGAAAAATGCCATAGCTTCAGGTGAATTTCAGATAACTTAACTGACCAAAAAACAAAATGCATGAGGAGAACATCAACAACTGTGGACATAACATAACTAGAAACTCCTAATGGATCCTAATGGCCTAATGCATGGTGATAATCACCATAGGTTTCTCTTTCTTTTATATCTTTAATTTATTAAGGTTAGCATATTATGTTAGCATCCTCCGGTAATCAACAAACCACGGCGGTGCCTCGAAACCAGGATGGGATCCCAGGAAGCTTTCGATGCCCACCTGCGCTTTGCGCTTTGCGCTAGCTGGAAATCCTCCAGCCGTTGACCCTGGAAGGGATTCTTTTTTCATGTTTTTTCATGATAATGTCAACCCTGGATCAATAAACCCCAGGATTAGCTGTTTAATTGGGAAGGTACCGTTTAAGTATCAAACCATGACTATTGGAGGAATACCCCACTAATTAATAAACATTAATAAACCAGTTTTTTTTCATTCCGGGGTTGACATTAATACTGTTAAAAAAACACATGAAACTAATAGAATAGTTTGATTATCAAGATACTGTAAACAACATGCAATGATCATAATTCACCCATCACTGAAAGAATTGGTTTTAAGTGCAGCGTCAAATGTCTTCACGACGTAACCTTAAATTAATTACTAATTAAGAGTTGAAAAACAATTACTGTCTTTAATTTACCCAAGAAATTTTAAATAGACACAGGAATTATATTTCTCCATCCCCAACCCCCATCTTTCCTATATTGCAAATAGCTATTTCAAGTTACAAACAGAAAATAAACGATCTGAAACCATCCAATTGATAGATCTGCGAGTCTCAAGGCCGGAAAAACCTCTTTTTCTCACCTCTGCGGCGCTGAATTTCCACCGGCCCAGAGACGCCCGGAGCGGGCGTGCTGCGTCGCGCAGGTGGTGCATAGCACATGGCTCGCAGTCGCAGCATGTCGCAGCGCTGCTTTTTCTGTGGTCATCTGTGGGATGATTTCACCCCGGGAAAAAGGAGTGAAACTTACGGAGATAGTATGAAATACTGAAGTATATAATCAGTAATATATGATGTAGTATAAAGTAAGCATCATCTGATGATCTGTGATATCTTGGAATTTCTTCTGAACTATTGTGCGAATAGCGGATTGAATCTGAAGAAGTGGGGTGAGCATGACGCTGAACTTTTCCTGGCTCCATCTTGAGCGAAGTGTCAAGCCTGGATGATTACGGGTTACAGTTGCCCAGTTGGAAACCAAGCTAGGTATGGCTGGTAGGTAGTTTTGGCTAGTAGTTATGGGCTAGATACAAGCCAATGATATTATGGGAAGTGATGACAGCATACGACTATACCTCCAAATGTTTGTCTTTCCTCAATCCCGGAGATCGGCCGGCTGCCCCGGCCGATTTGATGTCGCGGTGGAACGCCTCAGCTGTTGGGGAACCAATTTGGGACGCCAACCGCAGCTGGAATTTGGGGTGCTCCCGTTGAGAACACACGCACACATATATAAATATATAAATATATAAATATTTGGCCATGTAATACAGGATGGGGCCCCATAGTTAGCTAAGTTGGGCAATGTAACTATACGAAAACTTTGATACGCAAATAACCATTAGTGGCATGATAGTTTATAAGTTGTTTTTTTCGTAGTGTAACTATCATACACTATCTAAGTTGGTTTACTACCAATAACTATCGAACTATATTTCGATGGGCTTATAAAGCAACAAACATAACTGGGGGGCCCAATATGCTGAACTGAGGCGGTTACCCTCCAGTATCGAGGCCCGTGGGACTCCAACGTTGGGAACATGGACAGTCGGACACATTGATGAAACTTAATATCAAACCGGGAAAAAAACATAGAAACAATACCTTATTACATATATAAACAAATAAACATATATATATGTACATATTATAATATGTGTGTGTCTATTATTTACACACATATATATATATATGATTATATATGTATAAATAAGTTACGTGTTTGATATTTTTCGTGCATCAACAAATGCATGAAAGCCTTGGTTGTTGATTGCATTGGATCCATCTCTCAGCAGTGGACCTTAGGCGTGGCATTGTGCATGTGCGAGAGTCCACTGGCAGCATCCAGTAGCACGGACAATCTGCGCCAGAAAGAAACTGGTTGGATCAATGGCAATGAAACCATCAAAACTGGAATTTGATGGGAATTTATGGCATAGAATTTGTTTGGGAAAAAATATGGGAAATTTGAAAGCATCAAAACTGGAATCTGAACTTTTCAACAGCGAGATTTGGCCCAATGCCATGGGATGGAAAATCACCAGTTTGATGCATATCAAAGGCAGGATGTGGATTGCACTAGGTAAGGATCATATTTAAAATCAACTCGTGGGACGTAGCGGTATACCACAGTAATCCCCCAGTACTCAGGTCTCGAATTGTTCACTGGTTGGTGGTTGACCCACCCCTCTGAAAAATGATGGAGTTCGTCAGTTGGCAGGATGACATTCCCAATGCTATGGAAAAATAAAAAAGGTTCCAAACCACCAACCAGTTCAATGATGATAATAATGTTCCAAAGATCATTCATCGGAGAAAAACAATTTGTGTTGGATTTCGATGCTTGCAGCAGTGTTGGCACAAGCTGATGTAAAGTGATGAGCCGCGTCTTTTTCCAACTTTTCCCAAACTACGCCCCCCCAAAAAAATGACACCTCGAATCCAAAAAAGGTGCAATTTAGAACTCAAGATATCTCAGAAAAATCATTCAAACCTATGTCATCTCATCATTCCAATGGCTTCCCCGAGTTTTCGTCGTGGAATTCCCGCCTCTCATGCCACGGGAAGCTCAGCCCTCTCTTGCTCTTGTGAAGCCTCTGGAAAACATCCCCTCCGGAGAGGAACTCATACCTCGGCCGCAAAAAAACATCGCAACCAGGACAGCGTATTACAGTGAGGAAGATCCGGACAACCAGAAAGGCCAAAAACGATGATCCCAACAAAATGATGTATTAAAAGCACATCAAAACTATCAAAACCTTTAGCAAATCATGACATATCATGACCTATGAGGGGCATGACTTATCCAATTTTCCGGAGGATTCTTGGCTTGGACTGAGGCCCATGACACGAGGTAACGGTGCAGGCCGTGTTGACCCCACCTGGCTTGACATGTCAAATGCTTGCAACAGCCTTCACGAAAGAAACAGGGCTGGCTGTGACTGGCTGGAAAACCACCTATACATACCTATACTATATACTATATACATAACATAGATAATATATACATATATATATACATTATATTATTATATAATATTATATAATATTATATTATAATTATATTATAATTATATTATATTATATTATATACTATATTATATTATATTATATGCACATGTTTTTTCTTTAATAGGATCCCCTATAAATGGTGGATATTCAAGACATTTCAAGCCACTCGGGCTGGGAATTCCCTGAGTTTTTAAAAGGTGCGCGACGCGCGACACCTTGGGGCATGACTTGGACCACCGCGACCAGCACCAAAAAACATGTCCATTCAATCATATCGAAGTGGTATCGTGCAATGTTAATCATATTAATATTCATTAATCATCATTCAAAAATCAAACATGTACATTGACATCATTGAAATACGGTACATTGAATTATTAGTAAAATAATCAGTCCATCACTTTTCTATACATGTTCAATGTGATTCAGCTAGTCAATCCCCAATTTGGCTATGGATCAAAAGATCGGAACCCTCTTGCTTTCACATCAAAGCGGCTGGTATATGTGGATGTTAATCCCCCGATTCATATCAATCAAAATCATATGGGTTTTGGCCCACTGTATGACCGTATATTTCTGTGTAAAACTAGCTCTAAGAAACAAATACGCAAATGGTAGTATATGGATATATCAATAAGATATACTCCATTATTGATATATTATTTATGGATTTATACTACCAATATCTCAATCAGATTGGCATGTGGATATTATATGATATTATACGCTCCCCGATTGGTTCTCACATATTCTCACCCGTTCCATCGCCAAATTTTCCACCATTTTGCGCACCCCAAGAGCGTTACAAGGTGCGGATGCCTCAGTTTTACCCGGCAGATTCTGCAGAATCCCCTGAATTCTGGTGAGCTTTTGATCCCAAGGTTCTCGATTTTTGTTGGGCTAGGCTTTGATGTTCAAATAGGCCATGGTGAAGTGTTTCTGTCTCAATTAGCCCTTCACCAACTGCGGTTTTTGGGAATAATTCTTCAGCTTTAAAGTGAACCTCAATGTGGGCAGGTGAAGTATGGCAAAATCATCCACCAATAAGTTTCCCATGAATCTTTTGGAGTTCCAGCAGGGTAATCCAAATATGGGTTCATTCATGACTGTGCGAAATACATACGTGGCTATCTTAACACCGCATACCAAGCGAGTATCTAATTCCCTTGGCTATCCTTTTACAGATTACCCGGCCAATATGTTGCCTTGAGGGTTGGTATTATCTTACAGGCTACCACATTTAGCTACTGTATATCTAATATTGTGCAAAATACACTCACATATAAAAAGGTTTAACTGCATCTTTTGTTCGATAAAATGTGATTTTCTGTTTAAGATTATGTCAACGACCACCCCTCTTGGTTAAAATATCACCTCAATGGCAAATGTTTGGATTACAATGACCGACACAAAAATGCAGTAAAAACGATTTATCATGAATTTAGCATCGCATTTTCCACAGTTCTGCATCTCTATAATTGTTAAATAGGTCAAGTTGGGCAAATGATGGATTTCTGTTGAACTTCAACGAGGATAGCCACAGAAAATATCAGAATGATTCAGAATGTGGCCTACCAGGTGAGAGTCGCTCTCCCCCTTCAACGACGTACACCGCCTTCTACAACTGCCGGGCGCATCCAAAGAAAGCTGAAGTAGTTGGGTCCATCTCAGTCATCATCCCATATAGTAATCGTATGTAATATTACGATTGTCCCCATGTCCCCATTAATGATATCCCGAAATATGATAATCCCCAACTATGATTGTCTCCATGCTAATCCCCATTAGATAATCATATGAAATCTATGGTTGATTACGATTGTCCCCATGATGTTGCTAGTATCATGTCCCATTAATGCTATTTTATCGATGTCCCCATGGGGATCCTATAATATTATGATTGTCCCCATGGTATGACATGATATCCCCATGATAATTATTCTGGGATACTGATACCATGATGATAATAATACCATTGATTTTCTCAGGGGGGTATCATAGGTATTATCCCCATAATACCATGATATTCTCATAGTATAGGGTATTCCCATGAATGGTATCAATGGTATTATCCCCATGATAATTATTATGGGATACTGATACTATAGGGATACTATAATACAAGTATTACTGGTCCCCATGGGGATACTATAATACCATTGCATCTTTAATAGATACTGATTGTCCCCATAATACCATTGATTTTCTCCATTCAGTTCAAGGGTTTTTTCTTCAAAGGCGACCCGCCGGATCCTGCTGGGCCGCCCGGGCCGAAATTTGCTCAGCAGCTGCACCTCTTCATCGAAGCCGGCGTCCTTTTGCGAGTGGATAATTATGGATAGTTATATGGATAATTGAAATATATGGATGATTTTGGATATATAATTATATAGCTACATGGATAGATAAATATGGAAAATAAAATGATTCCTAAAGTTTTCTGATCGAATTTCAATTCTAATTCCAAGTAATGAAAGATGTTTCTTCCTAAAGTCTGAACACATTTCAATTCAGATTCCAAAAATTCGCTATGTTTAGTTCGTTAAAAAAAAATGATGTCTTGTCTTGTCTTCAGCCTGTCCCAAAAAAAACACCCAAAAACAGCCTGTGGACAGTCGCCCTTGCCGATCAGGATACTGAGATCAATGGCCTGGTCCGGTGAAACGCCAACAAGTGGGGCTTCACCATGGCGCTTGGCAGTTGCTGCGGAAAACCACTTGGAAAACCATATCTGGTGGCTTCAACCCCTCTGAAAAATGTGAAAGTCAGTTGGGGTTACTATTCCCTATATATGGACAAAAAAAAATGTTCCAAACCACCAACCAAATATTTTGTTCGATATTGAAGTTATTGAAGCATGCTGAAATTGCTGAATACATCTAAATACAGCATCTAGCCAGGAAACATGCTGAACATCACCCTTAAGTATGAAACATGGTGAACAAAATGTTTTCAAGAAATTACAATTGGAACAAATGGCAAATAGCCATGAAAACATCACGAACACATGGGATTTCAAGTTCTAATCATTGGGGTTGTGAGCTATGTGGATACACCCAAGTATGGGCCTAATGGCATGGTTTATGATCAGAAAGATAGGCAAACATCTATGGCTTTCCGCCTGAAACACGACATATAGAACAATTCAAGTGCTCGGGGAAGTGGTTCAGTGTGTTGGAAAAATATTTTAAAATGCCTACATCGAAATGGAAAGGCTTCAAACTACAACATATCAACAGGATTCATCGACGTCAACCGGGGCATTCAACCGTGGTTTACCCAGCAATCTCCGTCGCCATGACGGAGTCATACCGAGTCAGCGAAAGGTTTTTCAGTCGTTCACTGGGTTTATCTTTTCCGAGAGAGACACGCTGTTCCGCTATCGAACCTACAGACCAGGGGACAATCCTGCCTGGTTGGTGGTTGGTATACCTCTACCCCTCTGAAAAATGATGGAGTTCGGACCAGTTGGGATCTGATGAAATTCCCAAGATATGGAAAGTCAATCCAAATTCCATGGTTCCAAACCACCAACCAGATATATTCTCCCATTATCAACAATTATCAATCATTATCAATCATTATCAACCATTATTAACCATTAGTAACCATTATTAACCATCATTATGTCATTAACCATGATTAACAATGATTAACCAACCAGCTCTTGCTTTTTGGTGTCAACATTAAGGGAAGCCACTTCAAGCTGGGAGTTCGCTTCGGGCTGTGCGTGACCTCTATGAGCCGCCGTCCAAATCAATTGTTGATGCTTGGTACGAAAATATAGGTTTAAGCATGTGGCGGCTTCATCTTCTACGGATTATCGCATTTTTGGGGGGCCCTATCGCTTTACAGTGTTTTTATTCGAATCAACACAAAATAATGCAAAAATGCAGTGGAATTGGCTTCACGGATTCAGATCTCTAAACTGCCGGGAATGGATTAAGGGGGCACTCGTTGTCTTTGCGTTTGCAGCCATGTTGGGGAGCTACCTAAGCACATTCCTAGACTCTTTCCTAAGCAAGGAAACATTGCGATCTCAACTCCAAACTAGAATGACAGGTAACCAATATAAGATCAATAATTCTATGAAACGAAAAAGGATATCGCTGTGGTCAAATGAGTCTATCCCTCGTCCGGGATCCCTTTTTCAACAAAAGGTTATTGCTAGGTTATCGCTAAGGTTATCACTGAATTAGAACACAAGGATGATCAAGAAAGGAAGAGAAAAAGGAAATGAAAAGGACAAATGAAACAAAAAGGAAAAATGAAATAGATGGAATTCAGAATTGGATTCAAAATCAATTTTGATTTACTTCAGAATTCAATTGCGTTTAATTTTAGAAGCAGAGTAAAAGGAAAAAGGAAGGTAAGAAAAAATGGAAACAAAGGAAGCATAATTTCAAATAAATTATACAGCACATAAACGGAATTCAGAATTGATTTAAAACATTCAAAAACTATTCTTGATTTAATTCAGAATTCAATTACATTTAGTCATTTAGTTTACTTTAATTCTACTGCTTTGGGGCCGGTTCAATCACCTTGGACAACAAATGACATGACTGCAGGTTGAATTTTATCTTCATCAATTTTGCACCCGCGTGAAGGTGCACAACAACATGTTCTTGGTTGACATCAAGTTTAATGCACTCTCAAATGGTTACAAGTTATCGTTTTTTTGGGGGCCCTATCGCTTTACGTGGTCTGGTGCACTTTCTGGACACAACTGGACCCTCCCTTACTAAAGGAGTCTACGCTTATTTTGACCGTATCTCATATGAAGTTGTGTCACTATGTCCTCGTGTAACGTACTTGCAGTATCTTCAATCATGCCTCCAAAAAGTAGGGCTTACTATGGCTTACTGTAGGTATTTACATCAAACCACTTAAACACCGTTGCAAATGGGAGGCATTTAACAGGAATTTAGTAAGATGTTGTCATATGTTTTCACTCAAAAAGTAGATTTGACTCTTCAAACCACTCGAAAGCAACTCGAAACTCGGCACCTTGATCGCCACGTCCGAGCCATCCTGAAATCACCACGATAGAAGTTCACCATAGAAAAGAGGACTTCACCAGAAAGAAACGTCAACATAATGGTGAATGTGAATGGAATTTACCATTAATTCAACACAAACAATCCTGATATCATGGTGAATTAATGTGAAGTCCATTGAATTCCTCTGTTCTAAGTTTGAGTTTTTTCCCAGCGTGCTTTAACCTAGATGCGGTGGTGATTTGAAAGAGGAGGCCCCATTGCCATACTTGATTGCAGGGGGGTGAACCGAGCAAACTGGAAAGCGTGGATCAACCAACCAAAACGCTCATTGTTTACCTGAAACAACCTGGCACTAAACTAATTCGATTTAAACTGAACAAAAACGGACTAGTTTAGAATAGTCTAAACAAAATCTAAACCTCGGTCACCCTTGTCAACACAATTATTTTTTCCGTCGACTAAATTCCAGAAAACAATAAAATTCCAAAGGCTCTTTTCACACACGTAAATCAAGACACCACCAAAGGCGTCATCTGATTCTCCTGATATCCAAGGCGTTTCAATTTTTGGAGTGGAGAAGGCTAGAAACACTTTAAAGAAACATTCACCCAGCGCAACAATTTGAGATGTTTTCGCCAGCAAAAGCGTCATCCTTCAGGCAGCAGTTGTACGCACTAGCATGGGCGTGTACTTTGCATCACCTCGGCAACTGAGACCCCTGGATATGCGCGGCAGACTTTGGCCAACAACTGCCCATCTGGCAAAACGAGCTGGAGATTTGGGAGGTTCACATTCAATTCACAGGCAATCCTTTTGTGCGTCTGCCAGGCCGAATCATCGCCCCGTGCTGTCAAATGAAGGCGCTCTTCCCCAACCAAAGTCGAGCAAATCAAGGTGACAGTGACAGCGTCACCCTCCACCACAACCTCTAGTTGTAAAGCTACGCTTCCGGCACATGTCAAATCACCAACATAATAAATTCCCGGCTCTAGCCATGGAATGTCGCATTGTCCACATTTATTAAACCCAATGGCAACGGCAATGCCATCACTCCGGAGAAGCACTGTATGAGAATGGCCTGCAGAAATTCCGGTGTATGCCATTCCATCATTCAAAGGTGGGATGTTGCATTGTCCAGCTCCATTGCCTCCAATGGCGACAGCATTGCCATCACTCCGCAGAAGCACTGTATGAGAATGGCCTGCAGAAACCTGAACGTACGTCAACCCCTCGTCCAGAGGTGGGATGTTGCATTGTCCATCTGCATTAATTCCGACGGCAACAACACTCCCATCACTCCGGAGAAGCACTGTATGATCAAAGCCTCCAGAAATCTGGATGTAGGCCATCCCCTCATCCAAAGGTGGTATGCTGCATCGTCCAAATAATCTATTGCCTCCGATGGCAACAGCATTTCCATCGCTCCGGAGAAGCACGGTATGAGAATATCCTGCAGAAATCTGGATGTATGTCATTCCCTCCTCCAACGATGGGATGCAGCACCGTCCATCCAGGTTGGCTCCGGTGGCAACAGCATTGCCATCGCTTTGGAGGAGCACTGTATGATTCATGCCTGCAGAAATCTGGGTATACGTCGTGCCCGCATCCAAAGGTGGGATGTTGCATCGTCCATCTCTGTTCTCTCCAATGGCAACAGCACTGCCATCACTTCGGAGCAACACTGTATGATCGTAACCTGAAGAAATCTGAGTGTAGGACACTCCCTCATCCAAAAGTGGGATGTCGCATTGTCCACGTTCATTGTCTCCGATGGCAACAGCAGTGCCATCACTCCGGAGAAGCGCTGTATTAGCCACGTTCGCCGAAACCATTGCCAGAAACAAAGCCAATTCGATTGTAAAACTTGGTTTGTTTTCAACGTGCAGAAACTCCAGGGGACCCAGTGGGAATGGGCCTATGAAGATTTGGTTCCACATGGGATGATTATGGTGATAACCTTCCAGCATTTGATCGAAATCAGGTTTTTTGGTGCACCCACGGTGCACCCTTGGCACCCAATGTTTGGGATGAGACCTGGATCGAGCCATGGGCAGTCATCTTTGGTGCAAAAAAAACCTTCTTTGGACCTCAGCACATCAAACATGTCGATAAACACATTAAAATAACTGCCTTTTCTTTTGACGAACATACACCGTGCCACACCGGTACCCGGTACCATCCTTCAGCTCGCCGCGGTACACAGCACCATAGCATCCAGCACCTATGGAAGTCAGTGGAAACTATAACTGGATATACCCCCTGGTTATGACTAACATAGCCATGGAAAATTGCCCATTTATGGATGGTTTACCTATTAAAAATTGTGATTTCCCATGGCTATGTTAAATAACAAAAATAACTGGATATTTAAAAAATCATAACCCACCTTTTGTGGTTGGGTTATAATATATATATGTATGTATATATATATATTCCCCTCTTATTGAAAGGTTTGGAACACTGGGATTGGCATAATCCATCATAATGCAATCTAATAGTGGCTTGTCTAATATTTGGCTTTAAGCCATTTTATTGGAAAATACAGAAGAAAAATACCACAATCTCAAATTGTAAGGTACAAAAAACCATCTGAAGCGTGCAACATCGTGCAACTCATGGAATCTTGGAATATCTTGGAATGCTTGGGGATTGTGACAGCAAAATTCCTTGGCTGGGATGAAGCTTGGGGGTTGCACGGATGGCACGTTGTGCCGTTCCAAGTATTCCCTGAAGATGCCAAACATTATTACTATATTACATATTATAACATTGTTCTTTCCCAAATCAAACAAAGATAGATTGACATATAGGTCCAATTTTAGTATGTTTTAGATTGTTTCAGTCAACCCAGCCTTGCCTCTTTAAAAAAACAAGGCAGAATGCTATTTCATGCTATTTTCCTTTCAAAAAATGTATCTGCTAGAAAAAAGGAGGTCGTCTCAACAGCGACCAACAACGTCTCTTGCTTAGGAATCGGCCATAAAATCATTGTCAGTCATGGACACCATGCATGTATTTCTTTGATCTGCGCTGCTCATGTTGCAAAAAAGAACAAGTCATGGACCCAATGGAGGTTTCCTAAAATTGGGCTACCCCTAAATCCTCCATTTTATGGGATGAAATAAACTATCCACATGGGATCCCCCATGACTATCATGATATATGGAAACCTCGCAAAGTGCAGCCGCCACGACCGCCACCCAAGCGCCTAATCGTTTGCTGGGGTGGAAGTTCGCAGTTGCCTGGCAGAAACCACCGATATGGAGGGCCAAGGTGCCAAAGAAATGGGTACCTTAGCCATCCAGGCTTCAAGATATATGGGGGGAAATGAATCACTGGTTGGTGGTTGGTATACCTCTACCCCTCCGAAAAATGATGGACTTCGGAGCAGTTGGGATGATTTTCTGCAAAATTCCCAACTGAATGGAAAAATGGAAAGTCAATCCAAATTCCATGGATGGTAAAATGGTTCCAGTCAATCCAAATTCCATGGTTCCAGTCACCACCAACCAGATAATGACGGTAGGCTATGACACCATGGATTTCATGAGGATCGCAACATGGCACCCTGGCAGCTGAAAACGAGATGAGTCACGTTTGCGCAACATGGCAACTTTTAGCCCCAACTTTAAGTGCATATTATGATTGTACACTCTGGTAAGGTAAATCAACATAGACCCAGAAAAAATAGCTGAGTTTTAATGGAAACTATTATAATCTTCCAACCCCGACAACTGCCAGGGTCTTTGTTAATTTACCAGAAGGTAAAAGATAATGTAATATAATATGATATAATATCTCTAAAAAATCAACTCCCTCCACCCTGTTTTCAGAGAAACTCACCTTGACCCAACAGCCACAATTCTTGTTCCTCGCGCCCAAGAAATATTGTCCAAAACACACCATCCTCCCAAGTATAGGAGTTTACAGTAGTGGTTATATATGCATATGTATATAAATATATATATATATATATAACAGGCATTTTTAGTACATATTTACATTAGTTATTTATATATATGTATATATATGATAAATTGTATAATATATATATATATGATACATTACAATATATATATATATATATATGTTTTATTTATTTATTTATTTATGTTTTCATGTATAAGGTACATGTAAAACAATGTGAAACCACAGCCAAATGCACCTGCCGCCAGTTTTTCTGCGCTCACCACACAGGTGACGGGAACTCCGGCATTGACCAGTCCGGCCAGTTCGAAGTCAGCATTGAAACGGTACCATCATTGGACGCAAAAACGAATAGTTCTTTGCAATCAGCATCAATAGATATCATTAAATGTGTGGTATTTGAATGGAAAAATGATGGTATTGGAATGTATTGGATCCAATTTACCATACTAACATATACTAACCACATCATCCACATCTATTTATTTCAGCCATGTTTTTCAAACGAACATCAGCATGTCTCAGCCATGGCTCACCAAGGGCGAGCCACCTTGGCGAGGCTTTGGGCGATGACCTGACATGGGGAACACGCCACTGGAGGAGCCAAGAGATTGTCTAAGTGGTCCACCCAATGAAGGATAGAAACACTGGATAGGGATAGCTACCATCATCTACCATCCAAACATGGCGAAATTTCCAATCGAACTGAGCAAAGAAAAATCGAAAATCATCAAGGGGGGAATTGCCCTTGCCATGTTTGATTGCTAGAGGGTAGAACCCATGCTAGTGGAGAACCCACAAGTCAGTGTAGTTACAAAAGCTCAAAACCAATGGACAAGTTGGCACAACATGCAAATGCAAATTTCATAATGACCTTTTGCTAATGTCAACTCTGGAGTAAGAAAATCCTGGCTGATTAAACAATGGGGCAATCCCACCACCAAAAAGCGAGTTGATCTTCCACTGAAATGTTACCCACCCAAATCCGGCCCAATGATCCACACATTGCTTTTTTGATTGGCTAGGGGTTCCTCTAAAGTTTCCCCCAAGCCAATCCAATGACTACGTGGACAACGTGGCCAACATCGCGCCTGTGTGGCCCCTGGAACCTTTCCTGCAGGGTGCCGCGGGTTTTTCAGCACACTGACCTGGTAGACATGGTGGGTGGTGCTGATGATAGTTCATCATGATTTTTTGGTAGTCAAACGTGGCAAATGGGAAATCCCCTACAAATGGAGGTTTTCATGCGAAAATCATCTGTAAATCTAATCTGGCTAAAAAAAAATTACTTTACTTCGTGTGATCCCCACCATGACATTTATACATTTTCTTACTGGCAAATCTTCTGGCATTCTATCTGACATATCTTCTGACATTCTATTTGGCATTCTATCTGGC
>Ga0126342_10001364_pt1 | contig 33954 bp, 34 predicted proteins | sample Cyp1metagenome_FD_92528 | JGI IMG/M metagenome (GOLD analysis project Ga0126342, IMG submission 92528) | Coral microbial communities from Lord Howe Island, Old Settlement Bay, Australia - Cyphastrea 1 metagenome | ecosystem: Host-associated > Invertebrates > Cnidaria > Coral ...
CCCCCACATAAAAACAATAAAAGTTAAATTATTGTTTATACGAACAGGGAATTTAATCCTTATAGTAATTTTGAGTTGTTTAGTTGGGATGATTACTCCCAAAATATGGTTTTTTTTTTTTTTTAAGTTCCAAACCACCAACCAGTAATCCCATTATTAACAGTGACCATTAACCACTAATGATTTCCATTATTAATCATTAATCCCATTAATCCCATGGAGTTCCCATCATTAAACCACCATTTAATCCCATTATTATACCATTAACCATTCATGATTCCCATCATTAACCATTTTTGTTGGTTAAAGCCGATTAAACCACCATTAAACCACCATTAAAGCACCATCATTAACCATTTCGTGAATCAACAGTGAACTCCACTGACCTCCACTGAGTCCCCTGAGTCCCTGCACCGATCTCTCGCAGCTTGCGTTGCCCCTGCGATCTCAAGACCTCCAAGTTACGCACGCGCTGAACCACCAGATCCACTGGATAGAAATCCTCCATAAAACATGGAGAAAACATGGAGAACACATGGAGAATACATGGAGAAAACATGGAGAAAACATGGAGAAAACATGGAGAAAACATGGAGAAAACATGGAGAAAACATGGAGAAACATGACATGCGATCTAAAATCTAAAATGATCAATGAATGGCATGTCTATGGCATGTCTATGGCATGTCTATGGCATGTCTATGACATGTCTATGGATGCATGTTTGTTGCCCCAAGGTGTTCCAGCAGGTCGTTCAGCTGAGGAGCGTTGTCGATGAAAACAGCCTCAGTGCAACTTGGCAACAGCCTCAAAACAGCTCAGTTGTGGAGGCATGGCTTCCACAGCAGAATCCATCCAAACTACACCCAATACCTAGTACTACCAGTGTATTACCAGTGTATTACCAGTGTATTACCAGTGTATTACCAGTGTATGACCTATAGTTTTCCATATTTTCCCAATGATTTCATATCACTGGCATTTCATATCCCAAGTCGTTGGATTGGCATTCGCCAATAATTAGCGATGTCAAGCAGCCATGATGAGGTTGAAGAGGCCCACCTCACCAGGGACCGAAGCTGCGATTGGAGATATCCATGGCAGATATCCCTAAAATGTCCCTATGATATGCATCTGCCATGATTTTAAGATGTGCCAAATCTATCCAAATCTACATGTGTATATGTGTGTGATTTTTGTGCGTATGATGATACACTCAATCATGACCTGCCACGTATCCAGCAAACGGGGAAGGCAACGATTCCATGGAAACTCGCTGGACTGAGGTCCGAACATAAATGATCCTTAGATGCAGTCGGATACTGAAGGGGTCCCCTGCTGGTATTCTGGCTCTTGCTACAAGTTGGCCAAAGAATCCAAAGACCTCCAAGTGTGGCTACTAGCGGCTACCAAGTGTCATCGTGGTCAAGATGTACATGATGAAGAAGGGCATTCCCATCTGGTGTCGCAGTTTTTCAGCCAGAGGGGTTCCATCATAGGAGACGCAGCCGTCCGTGACGAAGCACCGGAAGAGGGTGAACATCGAGTTGGACATGGAGGAAAACTCCTGAGACCATCGATGAATGGATCTAATATGATCTAATACATTCTACTGCAAAATGCCAAAAAGTATCCAATAAGTTCAAAAGCAAAAAAGGTGGATAATTCACCAATTCACCAACACCCAGTGAGGATAGGTATCAGGTCAAGTTAAGGCGTTTGAAGGAAGTTTAGAACAAACCAATCGAAGTTCAAATGATTTGCTCCTGAAATATAGGGCTGTTGAAGAGACATTCTGTGCAAAACGCCGCACGAAACTATGATTTGTAAAAATTGAGATCATTTATTTGACTACTACTGTGTTCTATTGATTTCATTTATTTTCATGATTTCTCGTGTATTTTCCACGCATTTTCGTTTGTAAAGGGAGGGTTCCCCCTGCCAACATGCACCAAGTGGCTGGCAAATCGCTGGTGAGCCTCAGCTACCAGGCTACCAGGCTCATGGCTCAATAAAGATTCGGTGAGGGGCAATGTGTTCTGACGAAATTTTCAGCTTTAGACTCTTTAGACCGTTGGATTGTGTTGGATCCTGCTCCGTTGCCTCACTTCCCCTTTCCGAGGACGTCCAGCTTAACAGGCTTAACATCAGCCTGACCACCCATAGAATCCCATGTTTTCCCGGTTTCGTCGAAGTCCATTGCTGACCGAATTGAGAACTTCTCAATTCAGTTCATCATCCACTGACAAGTCTTTTCATATCAAGGCACCGCATGAGCACACCAAAGGTATAGATGGTGAACATCAGCAGAACGATGGCCCAAGCTGACCGGGCCAGGGTCATGACAACAGTGTTTTTGTTGGTGCACTTTTCAATCAACTCTTCGCCAGCCTCTGGTTCTAATGTTCTAATGGTTCAAAAAAACCTGAGACATGTCATCCCCAGAGGGGTCCGTCCAAAGGGGTGGCCTACCCAGCCCCCCGGGTCCCGGCCTAGGGCACGCAGCCCAGAAAAGAGGCCCAGGACCATCAGCTTCAACTCTCGGAACATCCGGAAACGCATCAGTCGCACCTCAGGAGGACCATCACAAATCACCCGAGAAAAGCAGTGTTTTTTTCACCAGGCTCCCACACCAAGCGGGCGAGTCGTGCCAGTCGCAACCTTAACGGACGTTTTCACGGACATGTCCCTGGGGGATGTATCCCAAGTTATGGCCATTTGAAGATTTTGAATGATGAAAAATGGTGAAATCAACCATGAGATTCCCAGAGGGGATGCTACAACTGGGGCGTCCCAGCATTCTCACCAGCATGAAGGCATCTGAGCCTCTCATGGCATTCCAACGGAATGTTGGACATCGAAACATTGGTATCCTGTATTTCATGCGGCTTTCTAGCCATTTTATGTGATCTTATCGTTTCGGCCACTTCACCAAAATAATTCATCATCCCAAAGAATAGGGCATACTGGGCATACTCAATGATAAACCTCAATTGGGGATGGTTTATGGTCCCCCATGCCATTGGGTTGGGAGAAACCTCAGCCGAAACAGGGGAAAGCCGCATGGTTGCGGCCCGTTTCGGCTCGCCTGTAGTGGACTCAGCCGCAGTTCGAACCATATAGGTGAAGAGCAAATCCTCGGATAGAAAAAAAGGACAGAAAACCACGAGCAAAAACAATAAGAAAAGGGATAGAATCGGGAAACGCGCTAAATCCAAAACCAAATTGCCAAAGCATTGTGGTCGAAACCATAAACGACCGATCATTAGACAATCAGAAAGTGCCTCAATGTCTTCAAGGATCGATGAAGGAGATCAATAGGCAGCCATTGTCGAACCAATTCCAATATGCCTGAGCACAATTTTACCCGTTTTTGGCGTCTCGATGGCTCATGGTTTTCCAATGCTGATGGTGTCATCCCTTATGACGAACAAGTGCTAGATCATACCCACAAAAAGTGGATGACTCTTTCTCACAACTGATATTTGTTTGCTTCAATTCAACTGTGGAACCATACCAAACAGGATTTTCATAAAATACACCCACATGACATCCAGAGTGCCGCTTTCTAAAAACTCGTATTTTATAATCCTTGATTTTCCGTTGGGTTTTTCAACTCTGGTGATCCCAAAGTGTTTGAAAGCTTGAAACACCTACATTGCTCGAAAAAGTTGATGCATCCTCAAATTGACCCATTGACCCATTGGCTGTTTCACAGTTGGGTGATTTCGAAATCCCAATTCTTGAAAATCCATGGTAGCCATTTCTGGGCCAAAAATTCAAGGCATATTCAAGGCCAATCCCTCCAAAGCCTGTGCTAACCGGACGAATCCACCATCATCTTTAGTTGAATCACATGCCCATAGATATGGTGGATATTGCCCATATTGCCCTTTAGGTATGTGGGATATCCATGGATATCCACCATCATCAAATCCCCCACAAAGAAAACCCATAGGGATGGGTGAAATGCATTGAATCCATTCAACTGCAACCCCAAAACGCCCTTTCCCAAAACCCTTGCCTCAGAACCTCGGCAAAGCTGAAGGGTGAAGATTTTATGATATTTTATGAATATCTGGTTCAGAGAGTTATTGTGCGATATTGTGCATGGAACTCGACTGGAGCATGTCCAACACAGTGGCCGCAGTCAGAACAATTTTGTTTTAGGGGGTCAGTAGCCACTGATGTGAAGTGAACGCCAGGCCTGTTTCAAGGTTTTCCGCGTCTCGCTACAATAGCTTTTGAGACGCGTCGTGCAAGCAGGTGTCTGATCAGGACTCGAGCAGAGTGCAATGAAAAAATGTGCGTGGAACTGTACAAATATATGTATACATATTATGTATATATGATGTAGGCATTGAAACTAGTCTGGAATGTCATTGGCTGATGGCGCTCTGAATTCACCGTTTGGCTGACCGGAAATGATGTGGAAACCCATGGGGTCACTGGAAACTGGCCATCTTCGCAGTCCGGGATGATAAAATGAAAGTCCAGCAATGACACCAATACGTCACTATCTGAGGCCCGCGAAAACAATACGAAAACATATGAAAACATATATGAAAACACGGGAAACCGCTCTTTTGGGATGACATGTCCAGCTTGTCCAGCTCATCCAGATTCCTGGAAGCTCGAAAATCGGGGAACCGGTGTAGTAGCCGCGGCAGCTCTGCGTGCGGAGCTTGATCAAGTACTCCAAGAGGTAGAAAACAAAGAAGCCCTCGGATATTCATGGGGTATGCTGCATATGCCGCATATGCCCCTTGGACCCAATTAGGATAACCGGATAACCCCTAATTGTCGTCCAATTCATGTGTCATTTTCATAGCAAAACCAATAGTTCCATCATGTTCCATCCAGTCCGGTTCAGCAGTTCATGCCCCTGGCATCTTGGAGAAATAAAGGACCTGGTTCTGCATGCATTTATTCTCACTTTTGCACCTCGTCATGGCAGGTCACCCTCCATGGATTGATTGATTACCCATGGAATCAGCCAACCAGATGATGCGTGCACATGCTCAAGGCAAAAAATACCCTCGGGTAAACAAACAGTTTGCTATTGAAAATGGTGATTTATAGTTGATTTACCCATTAAAAATGCTGATTTCCCATAGTTTTTTGTATGTTTACCAGAGGATACCCCAAAAATCCCCAGGGTTTTTCTCTGCCAGGGATCCACTTCCGTGACATCCCAGGCGGTGCTCTCTGAATCCACATCCGTGCTGACGCCCATCACCAGAGCATTCGAGATGATCACCGCAACCTCCATGGGTCACACCAGCAGAAAGCCATCAAATCCACCATCAAATCCTCCAGAATATGACCGAGCCTACACAGAAAAAAAAATCAAACCAGCATCATACAAAATCACCATAAAACCATATAAAACCATTTAAAACCATATAAAACCATATAACAGCCATATAACAGCCATATAAAACCATGATCCACCCAATAAAATCCCTGTGTTTCCAACATCAAACACTGCCACCATTTTCGCCCGCCCCCACCGTGATCAAGTCGAAGACCATCGCCTTGAGAAAATTCCGCTGCAGGTGGATTCAGCAGGGATATCAAGAGATCTCATAGTAATTAATTTCATTGGATTGGTTTAAGGGAAAATTTACAGGAACCTCCCATATTTAATGGTAAAAACCATGGTTTCCTGTGGATTTTCCCTTAAACCAATCCAATGATAATATGGATTAACCATAGTAATAATATGAATGAATGATCTCCATTGTCATCCATTATCCCATTATGGTTGATATTCCATATTGTTCCATTAATCAATTTGGATTCATTCATGATTATAGTAACTGATTCATCCACGACAGTGGTTCATCATGGTCATAAGCGTCATCCAATTTTGGATGCTCACGGATCAATAAAAAATGATGGATTGCCCAACCTGGTGAAACCCTACAACCTATCCACATGGACGATTCAACCCAGAAACTTTGGCTACTTTTGGAAGTGATAGGGGTCCAACATGGTCCAACATGGCACCAGACCTTCTGGGTACCCAAGGCCAAAGTATCATCCAAGCTACAAAGAAGCCCCGCATGCGATTCTTCTCGGCAAGGTTGCGCCTTTCCTGCGAAAAGCACAGCAGGAAACCACCACAACTGACTGGTTGACCGTCGACGCCATCAGCATGCCTCAGTGTGTCTCATATTTCAGGACTCCAAAAGTGTGGTTACTTACAAGTTTGCCTTAAGGAGCAGGACACATATAACGCCAAATAAATGTTGCCACCCTCTTGGAATAGTAATAATAACATGTAATAACCTTTACACATTTGAAGAAACAGGTAGCAGGGTAAATCCCCTAATTGGGAAATCCCACAGTTCGAATAGTTCAATCTGTTCTGGGGCGAGTAGGAGCCCTTGCTAAAACAGAAACAAAACTCGACATGTTTTCTAGTGAAATAGCCCTCTAAATCACTGTTGGCTATCGCCCAGAAAATATCCCCATAGCTATATCCCATGATATCCCCCCATGATGTCCCCATGAAATAAGATGGCTGAAAATATCTCATATCCGCCATGACAATCCCATGATAATCCCATTGTTTGTACCATTTTGGACCACCTTTCTTTTGCTCCTGCTCCGCCACTAGCCTCTCTTGCGCTTCCGCGCGCAAGGCCCGCTTGAGCGCCTGCATAGCGGGAGCCTGAGCTGGGGGAACCATCAGCATTGGGATTCATCTGGTGGTAACTTGGCGGACCAGCCCATCCTGATAACCAGAATCTAGTAACCCTACAACAAACTGCAACCACCCCGTGTAGCCATTGACTCTCGCGCGTCTCCCTGAGGCACCCACCTTCGTGTCTCCATTCTCCTCCCTAGCGGGGCCATTCTGGGATACCCGGTGCACGTTGATGGCAATCCACTTTGCAGATCCAGATCTTGATCTTTGCAGTTCCGTTATGTTCTCCATTGGTTGGGGTTATGTAAGGCAAACGCGCCCATACAAACATTGTTTGAACATGTTTGAAACTCATCTGCCATTATCTGCCAGTGTTCATAAAACATCAGTGTCCTGGAGATCACTCATGTTGGTTCTACAGCAGGGCTACTAAGGCTACTATGTTATCATATAAAGGGCAATCAGCAGGGCATAACCAAACTATCCCAAACATTCCTCAGCTTGCCCAAGCAGTTCATAAGCAGTTCATCCATGTTCATCCAGTTGCAGAGCCAGAGGATGAAAAGATCCTCCACCATACCGGGTGCATCCCCCCTTGCCGTTGTCAAGCCACTCATCTGGTGCCATCAGAGCACACAGGGCCGTAAAGTGCAAGCCTGACCTCATCGTAAAATGAGAGGTCCAAAATCATGGATCACTGGATTGGTTTAAGGGAAAATTTACAGGAAACCATAGTTTTTACCATCAAATATAGGGCTTTCCTGTAAATTTTCCCATAATCCAATTCTATGAATGGAGTTTCCAACGCTCTGAAAAATATGGAGCCCCAAGCGTGTTTCAACAGTTTCTACCAGAAAGTTTGCCTCAAATTTCAGGATCAGTTTTCTGCCTTTGGTCCAGAGTCGATGGCCAGAAACCAAAGATCCGATCCATGAAATGCCAGGATCCCTGATACTTTGGGTATGGGCCAAAATTAGGCACCAACATAACCGCACAATATGGCACAATCAATGCGTCTAGTTGTGTCGAAATATCTTAAACTATCAATTTTCCCAAAGATTTTTGACTTGTACCCGACGGTTATCGCGCAATGGCACTGAAGCCACCACCCCAGGTCAGTCCAGTTACTCTCGTGAGCTGTCCTGGCAAAAGAACCAAACGATTCCGACGATGGTGCAGCGTTTTTAATTGCTGGGTAGCCTAAGTTGCAAAGCTAGGAACAACCTACTCAAAATGCTACAACAGAAGATACGAATGATGCAATGCAGGTTCTGCACTAGGATATCCTGAGATCTGTAGAATCTTGGGCTCCAACTCGTTCTATTTCCAAGTGCAGGGTGTCAACGCATCGAACAAGTGCACCCGCAGGTCGACTGGAATTGATTCCGACGAGATCCAGATATGTATCATATGGGTGTGTCTGAAAATGGAAATGCAATTTTCACATGGCCATTTCATTGGGGAAATTATGATAAACCATGATAAACCGTGATAAACCGTGATAAACCCTGATAAACCCTGATAAATGACTAAATTTTGGGGTGCCATATGTTCAAACTCAAAAACCCTATCTGCAGCCTGCACTCCCTGAACAAGGCTCTGGTCCTTTGATCGTCTCTCAGATAGGCTATGACACCTCAGACAAAAAAAAAAAAACAACATGGATGGCTGGGCCCCAAACATACCACCAATAAGGGGCCCCAAATCCTGAATAGATCCATTACGAAACCATGGGTTTTGGCGGTCCATGCCCTCATCTGATCCATCAGGATCCATCTTTTGGTGAAGCCCCATCCCCATCATGCCATGTTGACCATAAATCCCCCTGCTTGGGCATAGAGGCTGTGATCACTCGCAATCTGACACCCAGTATATTGGGATTATTATTACTACTAATTTTACTAATACTATTCTTGATAATGCTATTGTTAGTATCTAGAATTATTAACAATATGTTTTTAGAATCATCATTTCATACACTAAAAATGGTGGTTGTGATAATATAATGATAATAACAATAAACATGTCAACCCTGGATTAATAACCCCCTAGGCCGTTTAAATGCTGGTGTACCTTAATTAAGTATCAGATTATCACTATTTTGGGGGAGCACCCCCTACTTAACAATAACAATAATAACAATAATAACAATATAGTAAGAATAATGAGAATAATGATGATGGTGTCATGACAATAATAATGTTATTAATGGTATGTTATTAAAAAAAAATACTATGATTAATAATAGTTATGACTATAGTAGTAATGCTATTAATGGATATTCATGGTATATGTACAGTAGTAACTACTGTTATAATGGGTTAAAAACAAAAAAAAAAAAAAACACGATGGTTTCTGATCTGTCCAGCCATTCGCCCAGCTACACTCGTTGCACGTCCTCCTCCGTAATCACCTCGCCGAAGCGTAGGGCCAAAAGCACCAGCTGAGCTGGGCCTGAAAAAGCGATAGCAGCGCTTCCGCTAGGGGAAACAAGATTTTCGGCATATACTATGCGCATGTTGATACAATGTATATAGATATAATTACAGTATGTGTATATATATAATGTGTGATAATGTTTTTGTGTGTTCCTTCCATGATCTGTAACGTGCTTTGCGACGTGGGCCCTAACATGCCTGGAGGGAAGGGTATGCTGACCACAAACATAGAAACCAAGAGATGGCTTAAGAAAGGAATTTTTACTCCTAGAATCTTTCGTGTGTTCTGGTCAACGGCCATTTTGGGGATTTCGATTTTTACGGTTGGGTGGGGCATGTATCCACCTAGCGTGACTTTGGTGCAATCGTTTTCGGGGCATATACATCAATTGGTGGAAATCGGCAAAAAACAATTCCATTCGCGTTGGCAAACTGAACCATTGTCTAACCATTGAAATGATTGTGTTAGTAAATTGTTTTTTTAAAATAGGGTTTATTTGAGAAATAAGGCCAGGCCTCCACAGACAAAGAGGCCAAAACACATCAAAACACTCCACAACCTCTAGATCTATTGTGGTGAGTTGCCGGTCATGGCACAAACATAACTGGCAATGCACTGCAACATGGGCTTCAACACGCATTATCGTATAACCAGGTGGGTCGGTATAGTGACATCACTTAAATGATCTTAAATGTATGGGTCAAGAGCAATCCAGACATGGTGGTTGGTTTCCGATGTGCATTGATGAATATAGTATAATAATGTATAATATAGTACTCACCATTGTGGCTAGTGGCGCGACAAGATACTCAACCCACGGTGCATGAGTACTGCAGAACGAGTATAATACAATAACCACGCTGCCCAAAACCTACTAAACCAAGGTTGAGCCAGTACCAAAGCGATGAACACAACCCCTAAATAAATGGGCCTTGCTGGTTGCTGCGAATTAGTAAGGCAGTTGGGTAAATTTCGAGTTCGAACACAACAAGTCAGGACACCTTTAGATTGCATAAAGACCAGTGCATCCTGTTGTTTTTTCCTCAAAATTAAGACTCAGGAGCCAGTGACAGCCAGTGTGCAAAGCTGCGCTCAATTTCACTGCCAAGCTTCTCAAATAGCCCTGTTTTTCGGAATCCAGCCTGTGGCATGTCGTTGGACCAATGGGCATGACAGACATGGCGGCTACGGGTCAGAATGGGGTACCTTTTTAAAATTGGATGCTTAATACTATGTTAATGTTCAAATATCTATCAAAATACACTAAAAACATCTAAAAACATTGCCAATTGTCTGTGGTCCCATGGAAGTTGCCTCTGGAACTGCACTCTCAACAGCTCCTCTCGGACTCGCAGCACATCTTCGTCGTCAATGCCTTCCAAGCCGAAGACCGAAGGAGTCCAAGTCGAGTGGTGAGAAACTCCAACGGTCCAATAGAATCCAACATAATCCAACGGTCTAACATCAACATCAATCAATTTCATGGCCCATGGCCATTGGAAGTTTGGAATTTTGATGAACTTGAATTGCCATGTGCGGCCTGCCTTCATCTTGCCAGTAGCCGCTCCTTAGAAATGCAGGCAGCTGATCTTGCCAGGAATTCTGCACCACCGGGTCAGTTCACCCGGAGGGGGTGTAGCACTTAAGAATTTCCTTCACTTCCCTGCTAGAATCTGAATCACACGATATCTCCTCGAAAAAATGCTAAGAAATGTTTCCACCCCAACTGAAATCTGGCTTCTAGTTACAACCTGTTGGATAATCTCATTACAATTAAAAGCCCAGGTTCTCAATCAGCTACCTGTTCATCATGGTTATGCTTCCGTCTATCTCTGTCTCTTATGGTAGAGCCACAGGAATTGGAGGATTAAAAAAGCACAGGTCCTTGGATACAGACCAATAGAGCAAAGGATTGTGACAAACATTAATCAGTATGCAATTAGCTTAGATTGTGGCAGATTTACCCAAAGTATGACTAGTGACTAGACTCAGACCATCTTAGACCTATATATTGCGTAGCAGGTTCAAAAAAGCTGAGACCCCCTCTCTCGTCGCATTCCCATCTTCTGTGATCCAAGAGGCACCCGCGCGCCCGCTATGGTGGCGCCGATCATGCGCTGCTTGTGAGCTTTCTCAATAGCCTGACTTTGTCGTATGGTCCTGACATGAAATCCAGTGATTAGAATGGGAATACCACGAAGTTCATCATCTGAAACTTATGGATATTGCATGATATTGATGTGGTGATGGATAGATCAATGGCATTGTTTTAGCGAAAAGTGCCCGAAACCACGGTATTTACAGCCTAATCCATGGGTTTCCTGTGGTCTGCTGTAAATGTTCCTCTAGACCGATAGTGTAACGATATCTTGTGATGGATTTGGTGACGGCAAATGGTGGTATGTCAAGTTGATCCCTCTCTCCAGGACTCCGTTGATCTTTAAATCGACAGTCGCCCCACGTCTCCAACCCCCAAAGCTGAACCCCCCAGTCTCCTTCTAGCCCAGGTCTCTGTCTGCCTCGGAAGCTGCTGGAATTCCATGGTGATTTCAATCGCTTGGATTTTTGGGAAACATACAGTCATACCGTCACACCTGCCAAGTCAATCCTGGGATCGCCTTCACTTTTTGGCTGCCAAACTTTAACATTTCCCCACACTACCAATGCAATCTGTACCGTATAATGCAGGTACAGGTGAGGCTCCTCAGAGCTACAACACTCAGCAGATCCTGCCGTTCGAATCTTGATTGGAACACGCCTGGTCAAGCGCCTCTGAGCCATGGCTTGAAAGAGGCGCCACTATGCCTGCTGACCGACCACTACAGGATCTACAGGGCATTGCCCATGTCTCACGTCTGTACAGAAAAATCATAAAAGAGCTACTCGGTCTTGAAGTTCCAAGACATCCAAGACCCAGCAGGTTCTTTTTGATTTTTCTTTACGCAAATAGGACGCACATGGACGTCTCAATGTTCGCCAAAGCGTGCACCGGCCACCGCAACTCCGCCCCAGCCAAGGGCAGCAGGCCTTCTCCGCCATGCCAGGGGCGTCCAGGGCGGGCGGATCTCTCCTTGTCATTCTCAGCTTCACCTTCTTCAGCTTCTTCAGCTTCAAGTGCTTCAAGTGCTTCAAGTGCTTCAAGTGCTTCAAGTGCTTCAAGTGCTTCAAGTGCTTCAAGTGCTTCAAGTGCTTCAGCATCGAGTTTTTGAAGGATCACGTTCACCTCATCGGCCTCATCGGCCTCATCATTTGAGGGTTCGCTGTCTCCATTGGCAACAAAGCCTCAAATGATGAGCTCATTGTTGCTTCTGTCTGCAGCATCCAGCTCCTTGTCTTTGTTGAAATCAGACTCCTTTTCTGGGACACCGAAGCCCGCTGACTCTGAAAGAGAACGTTCAACAGCTTCATGGCGCCAAGAAGTTTGATGCGTGGTGCACTTTCGTTTGAGTGGTCCACTTTGAGCCCAGTGGACTTGAGCCAAAATTCCAAAATCCAAAAGGTCTTGCACCGTCGCTGGTGGTGGATTGATGTGCATCTCAGGCGATCGCTGCATCTGGGAGGTTTGAGGCGCACCCCAAAGCGATCTCGGCTGCTTTAATTTCTATGCTCTTTGATACTCTTCGCAAGTTTGAAAAGATCAACCACCAGCCATGGAAAAAAACACGATTAACCCAACTCCCATTGAAGCCATTTGAAGCCCATCCAGTACTTAAAGATCTTAAAGTACTTTTTCAGTGCTCACAGTGCTCACAGTGCTCACGCCGCTCACGCCTTCGAATATCTCTTCAGACTTCGGAATTCCGTGAGGGGCGCAGTGGGATCGAAAAGTTGATCCTGCGTTATGGCGTAAAGCTCGAAGGCGGCCACAGCCGCCTGCCATTCGGGGATCATCTTCTGGGATGACCAGGGGATGATTTTAGATTTGATGGGGGTTCCTCTAATGAAGGTACCCTTGGTACCCCCAGTTAAGTATATAGTAAGAATGTCGCAAACCCCAAACCATATCCAAACCATAAAACATCCCCAATGACATACCCGCACTGCCTTGTAATTATTATTAAAGACATTCAAAAACCAGGACCCCAATTGGAGGTATTTGATGGTTTGACACATTGACCACTTGGGCATCATCATGGATCATGTGTTTGGTGACAGTTGGGACATGGGCGCATGTTTGGGACCCAACGGATGCTACGTCTCACCAAGAATGGACATCAAACTCACCCAAAAAAGATGACCCAAGCCTTCGAAACACGCTGAAAATCCAGACAAAATCCAAACAACACCCAAACAAACTCACAAAATCCTGACACAAAATTAGCACCTCTCCCCCCTGTCATCCCCTGTCTGCCTTTTCAAAGGCCTTCCGGATCCGTTCCTTTGGCGCCTTGGGCGGCACGTTCCCGTCGCGGCTCAGCAGCAGCGAGCCGGTGTAGCTCTGCCCCACGGAGCGCGCGGCGCCGGCGTAGTGGACGACCGCCCAGCTGAGGTCCTCCGCGCAGTCGACGATGCGCCAAAACTCCCGGAGGCTGATGCCGTTGTCTTCGGTGCTCAGCCGGAAACTGCCGGGAAGATCACCCAGAAGGACACGGTAATGACCTCGGAACAACAGAAAAACATGGGAACAAACGACAATACCAAACCGATTTGGGAGAGGGGTGGTGTTTGATGTGTTTGGATTTTGACTGTGATGGAAAACTGGGGTGATCCAAGGGGGGGTGATGATCTATATTGCCAATCTGAGAAACTCAACAGCATTTCTCATATGAATATGGGTACTCTGTGCACGTTTGCTATTTCCAGGTCTATGTTGGGGCTAAGGAATGAAGTGAAGAGAACAAATTGCGAGGGTGGGAACCCTCCTCAAACTTTCAAAAGAGATATTGCAGTTTACAAAACCGGTCGCATTTGCCCACAGCTGCAAGAGCTTTCCAAGTTTGACCCTGTTCAGCCCAGCTGACACATACCCTGAACAACGGACAGAATGGAAATGTGTAGAAACGATTTTGACGAAGGAAAATCTGACAAACATCCAACATATCCAGCCTGATCCAGCTCAAACCTTCCCCCTGGATCACTTGAAACCTCTTGAAACCTCTTGAAACCAATCCATCTGGACGGTTCTGGACGGATGCACCGGTGCCAGGTGACGTTTTCGCCAGACCTCCCGTCCATCCAAGGTGATGACTTTGAAGACGGGATCGTACCATCCGCGGTTGCCCTTGGGATCTCGGTACCAGCTGTTGTACTGCGAGGGGAAATAATCATAGGCCGGATTCTGACCCAGCACCGGTCGCCATGAACACGGGCTTTCTATCCAGTGACCTTCCATGATTTTCCAGGCGCTTTCATGATCCAATGGGGAGCCCTGGAAGGTCGCCATGGGGTCAAAGCGCACTTCTGGGATCCTAGGAGATGGACTGATGGGCAGTAGATCCCTCTTCTTGGTGCACTCGGAATCTTATTTTTGAAGATTTTTGTGGCCGTGGGTTTGGCGATGAACTGGTTTCATGAGTTTATAATTCCCATATAATAAATGACATAGATAACATGTTCTCTAGTTATTTATTCATTAATTCCTTCGTTCATTCATTCGTTCATTTATAATGTATTTATTGATTATTAGAAAATAATTTTATCATATTATCAGTATCATATATCGCTGAATCCTGAATCCCCCATTTGTTCCATCTTTTTCTCCAAATCTCTGCGCGTCGCAATCGAAGATGCCGCGCCGCTCGAAGCAACGCACCAGTTGGGCCAATGGCTCCGATTCGTGGCTCACCGTGCAGCGATACATCTGGGTTTGGTCGCGCACATCACCTGGAGCTGGGCTGCTGGGCTCGAAAAATTGGGGGGAAAATGGATTCAGGGAACTGAGCCATCAATATGTTTATTGCATATGTGTATGTGTATATATATATATGTATATATAGTGTGTCTGTGTGTGTGTGTCTAATTGTATTGACAGTTGCCTTGGGGATTCATCAACAGTATTTTGTAGCAAAGTCATGCAACATCCAAGTTTTTTGCATGCTGTTCTTCAACTTTTCCGAACAATCATAGACATTTTCACAAAGATGTGGGTAGTCACAGGGTAAAACCTGGCATGTGAAACAAACAGCCCGTGATCAATAATGCAATAATTTCAATAAAGCTGTGTATGAGAGTCAACAAGACTAGATAAGACTAGGAGAGGTGGTGAGAAAACAAAATGACCTATGGGATACTGACTGATGGATACTGTATGATCTAATGAAGAAACACAAAAGAACATACCCAGGATCCAGGCACGACTGAAAGTAAAGATAGGCGTTATAGATCGATATATGGATGATATATGGATGATATATGGATGATATATGGATGATATATGGATGATATATGGATGATATAGGGATATATGGGGCCTCTACTGGAATACTTTGAGTCTGTTGGTCCTTGGAGAATCCAGTGGAGTCACCAGTTGCCCTTTGATGACTTATCTCATCTTATCTCCAACTTTAAGATCTTTAAGCACCAAGTCACAGCCATTTTGGCATTCCAAGCATGCACGTGCTTCTCCATCCAGACCGGCTTCGATGGCTTCTTTGAGACATCGACTGCACAAACGCCACACCTTCTCGAGGCTGTCAATTTGAGGCTCTTGTTCCACCAAGGGGACATCTGTCACCTCAGTGACCAGAAGCATTCCCGAAGAACAAATGGACATTTATTGACATTTATTAACTTTATAATTATAGAATTATTAATAGCTTCCCTGAAATCCAGAATTCTGCAACTGAGCCACTGAAAAATGGATGGCGAACAGCAAAGCATAGAAACAATCCTCCGCCGTATCTCGCGACCACAAGTCAGTACATCTGGTGAGGACCTCGCCTGCGCTGCGCATGCCTGGTGCTCGTGGCAGCAACTTCGACATTGCGCTGCTACCAGCCGATAAAACCAGCCGGTTGCTGCAATCTGTGATTTGTGATTCACATGACCTGTGGCCGATTGGTACCAACGTTGCCATCACAAAACAAAAAAATGATATCGAATACGAACATCAAAAACGAAACTATGGAAAATATGGCCTACAGTGCCAGACTAGCAACTCTGGATCGACATTGATCAGCACCACCAGCTTGGCATCATGGGTTTTCTCTACTCCAGAGCTGATTTGCACTTCTAATCCAGGAACCGCCTGCTGAAGTTTCCATGCCAACTGTTTGATGGCCACCTCCCACGTCACAGGCTCCGCAAATCCCAATGCTGCCGTCATCGTCTCGGTGCCTCCTTCGCCCCAGGGGCACTGGCCATGCCCCAGCAGCAGCAGCACATCGACCTCCGCAGACTGCGACGCCTGCGACGCCATGGCGCGGCAGCCGCGGCTGGGACCGCCACGCCACAGGCGGCGCCGCGCTGGGGGCACAGCGCCGGCCGCAAGGCCACCGAGGCCGAGGCAGGGGCCGCTATGGCGCCGTGCAGCTGGCGGAATGCCATTGCGGGGATCCGGGCGGAGACGTGGTGCCGCACAAACCCGTGGCAGGGCCAGGGATGAAGTCAGCGCCATTAAGAGAGATAGAAAAAGAAGCGCCAGGAAGTGGACAGAAGTGGACAGAGTAGGCTGAATTGAAGAACAAGGGCGATACATTTACCAATTCCCATTGAAACAGGCTCTTGTTGGGACTATATAACGACCAAGAGAATTCATGGGTCAAAGTGCTTTGGACATCTTTGGACCACGTTGCAATGGCCACCGGTTGCATTGCAAACCTGCTGTCTTTCTCACAAGCTATGTTTCGACGGGCAATGCTGGAGAAACAGCTCCACATAGAAAGCTGCGGAAAGCAAGTTGTTTGATGTGCTATCCCTCAGAAATATCTCGGAGAACCCAAAACCATGGTCGCATCCTCCCGAACATGTCCAAACACATCTTGGGGCGTAGAATCCACTGTTCAACAAGGAGATTCCGGAAATGTCAGGCCAGTTTTGAAGGTACCTAATACCACTGGTGGAACCCCAAGATGCTTCTTCTGCCAAATGTCATGAACAGCTCGTTCTTGATGATGTTGTAATCTTTGGTCACTTGATTATTGTTGATAGTCTTCTTCAAACAATGTTTCATCCTGCTCCGATCTCTGCTAGCAATGAAACACTGGTCCATAGACTTCTGAGACTCACCCACTCCATTTGCGAGATGCTCGAGATATCATAGGTCCATAACTGCTGTTTTTCCCCAGTTACTGCCGATGTTTTCTCAGGCCCAAACCCTCCAGACACACTCGGCGGCCCGGGGGAATCCTATGGCCATTGTGGCCATGTCGGAATTTCAAGAAATGCCAGTTGGAACTGATGTGAATTAACATGAATTAACCATATGGATCCATATGGCTGTTAATTATAACCATGAGTGGATGATAAATATGATAAGGAGCACGCTACGAGAAATCGAAGTAGCCACCGAGCCAGCCACTCAGCCGAATATCATATGAGATACGAACAGTCGGTTTTCTTTGCGATCACTGTTCTTGGAACTAATGGAGGCAATCAGGAAAAAGATCGGAATCAACCGCTAATGGTGGACATATGGTGGACAAAAGGCAGAACCCAGACCAACTGGCTGGGAATATCACTGAATTTGTAGATGGGGACCATGCAGGTTTCAAAGGATGACCTGTTGGCAAAGGATGACCTGTTTAAATCCAAGGCCATCAAAATCGTAGGGGGCCTAGCTCCAAAAATGTTTTATGTTTGCAACAAAAACAAGGCGTTCATTGTGCATCCCAGTTGACATATTGATAGATATTGATTGCAAACATGTTGTGCTCAACCAATCCAACCGGCTATTTGGGATGCCCTCCAGTCATCAAACAAATGATTTGGGTTTGCTGGGAATTTCCCCATATTTACAAATGATTTCCCAACGAACTAAAAACCTCAGGGCAAATATGGAAAAACTCGGAGTTGATGTGGATTCAATTTGGGATAAATCCCAAATTTACTGCTATAAACCTCTATTTATAGATGATTTTCCTATTAAAAACCTCTACAATTTGGTATATTTTGGCGATTTTCACCTCCAGTTCACGATCCCGGCAACCGCGCCTCCCACGAAGGTCTCTTGGATCCAGGAAGGCTTGGGGGTCGCAGAGGCGATACTTCCTGGCGACCGACACTTCGTCCAGGATTTCTTCCAATGTGGAGAACTTAGGAGATTAGATGAGATTAGATGACACGAGACTCAGATCTACTCAGTAAAAACAGTGCCATCCATAGATAGGTAGATAGGTAGATAGATAAATAGGTAGATAGATTGATAGATAGACAGGTAGGTAGGTAGATCGGTAGATAGGGGGATAGATAGGTAGGTAGGTAGGTAGATAGGTAGATAGATAGATAGATAAGTAGATATAGGTAGATAGATAGACAGGTAGATAGGTAGATCGGTAGATAGGGGGATAGATAGGTAGATAGATAGATAGATAGACAGACAGACAGATAGATAGATAGATAGAGAGGTAGATAGCTAGATAGATAGATAGATAGATAGATAGATAATTAGATAGATAGATAGGTAGGTAGGTAGATAGATAGATAGATAGGTAGGTAGGTAGATAGGTAGATAGGTAGAGATATATATATATAGAGATAAATGGATAGGTAGACAGGTGGACCATGGCCTTTGGACGGCCGTGGTGTTTTGTTGACGTTGGGTGGGGTGGGGTGGGGCGGGCAAGTATTAACGTTCATGTGAACTTGCAGAGGAAGTACATGCTAAGCTTTGGCTGCCGGCAGGTGCATGTATTCATGGGTGGGGTGGGGTGGAGTGGGGTGGGGTGGGATAATAATGTCCATGGCTCTCTCTTTCATAGGTCATGCTACGCTACTTTATGTTTTCTTGAGCTTTGCACTCATGGGTCATGCTACGGTACTGTATGTTCTCTTGAACTTTGCACCCATGCGTCATGCTGCGCTACTGTATGTTCTCTTGAACTTTCCATTCATGCGGCATGCCACGTTATTGTCCTCTAGAACTTTGCATTCATGCGTCATGCTACGGTACTGTATGTTCTCTTTAACTTTGCACTCATGCGTCATGCTACGCTACTGTTTGTTCTATTGAACTTTGCATTCATGCGTCATGTTACGCTATTGTATGTTCTCTTGAACTTTGCACACATGCGTCATGCTACGCTACTGCATGGTCTCTTGAACTTTGCACTCATGGGTCATGCTACGCTACTGTGTGTTCTCTTGAACTTTACACTCATGCGTCATGCTACGGTACTGTATGTTCTCTTGAACTTTGCACCCATGGGTCATGCTACGCATCCTCCGTGACAACAATATGTGTTCATGTGGTGCTGGCGTGCAAGCTTACAGAGTCTAGATCCTAAAAGGTTCTTGGAAGGGAGGCGCTGCTCTGACCAAAAGACGGCTAAAAACATGCGACGACGAACCAGTTTCAGGGTGGCCAGGAAACCCAATAGTTTCGTGTAGGCGAAATGACTGTTTTCGTTCTACTGATTCTACTGCTTGTGAATAAGGGGTTGACGACCTTAAAAATAAAATCACACACACACACATGCCGATTGGCACGAGCACAAACATGATCAACAACATCCCGTTAATCAAAAACAATCCACGGCCATCTAAAGGCCGTCTCCTAGTTAGATAGATAGATAGATAGATAGGTAGGTAGGTAGATAGATAGATAGATAGGTAGATAGATAGATAGATAGGTAGATCAGAGGTATCTTAACCCTTTATCAAGATGGGGTTGCGACTCCAGTTCATTGATGAAATCACTGGGGCACCAATTTGATGAGACATGTATTGAGCCATCATTCCCCTCAGCCATGACCCCTTTTCACTTCGGTGCCTTTGGAGCAGACCTCAGTGATGAGATTTTCCGATCTGTTGTGAGATGATGTTCCATGATATATCATGATTTGATCCCAACTTTAGGTGTACATCGTGTAGATATGTGTAGATGATGTTCCTTTGAAATTTGAACTGTTCCGTTGCCATATTTGATGATCTGTGTTACAATATGTCCACTACAACTGATGTCAGGCTGGGTTCGCTGGGTTCCCCCTACGGAGGCGCAGGAATGGCAAAGGCATCCACTTGAGTCACCAGGTCTCGAAGAGTCTGCAAAAGGCTTGCGGCATTTGCCATGCCACTTGGTGCCACTTGGTGCCATTGGTGGTTGAGAATTACCTTTGCCCCAAATCCCATTGGGATCCCATTGGGACTTGTGATGACTGTTATGACTTCTTCAAATCCAAATCATGAAATGATATGAAATGTGATCAAATAAGAAGTGTTGGTGAATGTCCTGTCTGAGCCCTGGGGTAGAAGGCAATTGGATGAACCCTCTCAAACAGGTTTGGCTCATAATTGAAGTTTTAACCAGTTTATTCTCCGCATCAACCGCCGGATTTTAAACTTGGATGGTTCAACCAGGTTGGTCTTTCTGTACCCGTCAGCGACTTTACCGAACAATCAAAAATCGTTGCTCTGTCAATGGCTAAGACACTTCCAATATCTTCCAATAAGTACATCGTCATCCGTTGCCTTGTTTCATTCTACTTGCTGGAAAGGCATCTGCCCAATAATATCAACCCAGCACTTTTTGAGGCTCCGGTGGAGGAGAAAAAAAACTCTGGGGTCACCGTTTAGTTCATGCTTTCATGATCATCATCTTATTCCGAACCCCCAGTTTTTTTGGCCAAATCACTGGGTTTGTTGGTTTGTCTCATGCTGTTTTGTTCCAGTTTCACAGACACTTTTTTTCTGCAAAAAAAACACAACAAACCAAACAAAAAAAATGGTGTTTTAGATCGAAAAGTGAACCCCAATCCTAGAAGTAGTGATGCCCTCCGGCAAAAATCCCTCACTGATAGATAATTTTCCCTGCGAACTAAGCCTCCATTTAAAGTGGATGTTCCGGCTATACACCTATATCTCTAGTGGATTTTCCCATGCGTTCCCATATTTTCCTATGAATTTCTCATTAAAACCTCCATTTCCAATGAATTTTCCCAATGAAATCTCCATTTCCAATGGATTTTCCAATGTTTTTTCCCATATTTTCTTGTGAGTTTCCCAGTTGGCTTTGCGTTTCGCAGGGCGTTTTCGGCATATCGGCGCCTGGCTGTTGCGGCCCAAGCTTTCCACCTGCTGCTGCAGTCGTTCCACCTCTTGGGCCAGTTCCATCATCCAGCCTTGGAACCGATGTTTTTATGTTGTTTTGATGTGGGAAGGTGGAAACATATGGTTAAATATATGGTTAAATATGTATATTATATATATATATATGGAAATAGATGGTAAATATATGGTAAAATATATGGTAAATATATATGGCACATATATGGTAAATATATGGTAAAAATATATATATATATATGGTTTTAAAGAAATGCTTTAGAACATATGGTAGAACCCTGGTACTGGTGTTAAACCGTATGAAACATATGAAACATGAAAGGGTGCAGCTTATAATCACACTTGTCTGGATGGAATTATGATGTTTTCAAGAGAAATGTTGCAGGAAAGGGATGTTTTTGTGGTTTTTTTTCCATGAAAAACGCAAGGGTTGCGGGCCTCCTGCACTCTATTCCTTCCAACGAATTCAAGAAATGACTGGTGCTGTCCTGATTCACTCATGAATACCATTGAAACACATTGAAACATAATTCCTCATCCCCTTCCCTTTGCAAGAAGGCGGCTGCTCCCGCTTGCATTGGGCCGCGGCATGGCTGGAGGTTTTCGCTCGAGGGCTCAAACAGCTGCAGTTCAACGAAACATCCGAACATCGGGATATGCCTCGGATATGCTCGTCCGAATTGACAGCAAGTGGTCCTTAGTGGTGGTTGAAGCACTCCCCGCAACAAATATCATTAATATTAATTAATTATGCCAGTAGGTATCTTATTCAACCAACACCAGCTGCAGTGTGTTGCTATTGTTCCAAGATGTTCCAAGATGTTCCAAGATGTTCCAAGCCCATCCCCCGCGGGCCTTCCAGAGCCATAGCCAGGGCTTCCGCCTGAGAACCGTTGATTGCTGAGTGCATGGAGTGCATGGAGGTGACGGTGCAAAATGCTGGGGGATCACCATCGAACTATCCATCGAACTATCCATCGAACTATCCACTTAGGGGATCGGTGTTTCACAGTTCAACATACAGTATCACATGCATCACATCATATCACATCCAATATCATAAAATGAAACTCTGTTTCCTGTTCGTTGGTCCCAGACAGGGCCCTTTTTAGCCACTGAGGACCACAACAATTTGCTGCGTATAGAGGCCACCTGCAGCCGGAAGACGCCCAGTGGCCCAGGTAAGCGGGAGATATCATGCCATATCTTGGGCCATGGTAAGCCCCTTGATATCCCCTTGATTTTGGGACATTTTGGAGGTGGCCTGGGGCCAAAGAAAATGTGACCCGGCACCTAGCTTTGTGAGGGAAGCAGCCGCGCGCAGCCTCACCTAGGATCGGGTGCATCTTGCTTCATGTAATTGATTCGTTTCTCAGAATGTCGAATATCTGATGCCACCCAAGTCCTCGGTGGAATGTGTTGGATCTCTTCATTTTGGGTCCCCATATTTGAATGTTAGTAGGGAGATGGGAATTTACCTCCAACATGGGGTTTGGCGATGGATCGCCAACCCTCAAGAGCCTCGGTTTTGAATGGTGCAAAGCCTCAGATTTTCCACAGCTTCAACCGACTTGTTGTTCAACTGTTCCACCACAACCCACCTCCTTGTCTTTGTCTTGCAGGGTGGCAACGAAGAGGCACTCTGCTTGGGCAACCTTAGGTGATCCTGTGTATGATGCGTTCATGGTCATCCGTCTGCTGGTAGAGTTTCTATACATTGTATCCAAAAAAGGAACTGCCGAAAACTGGACCGTTTTTTTCCGAAAACCATCCCAAAAAGCAATCTCTGAAATCAGTTTGTTGCGGGTTTCAGCTCGTAAATTTTGGGGGTGAATAACCACATCTGGCCATTGAGTAGCGAACACAGACCTCGCCACCTGCAGGTCACATATCATGCATCACCAACAATGGCATTGAATGGCTAGTGGGGTAGCCTGGATGCCCTGATGGATTGCGGTGGATTGATGTTAAAAAATGGTTCTGTATGCATATCAAAATCAATACAAGGAGCAAACAGAGAGTGGACACAATTTGTCTGAATAATATTACAACAGTGAAGATGGAACCAGCCTGGGCACTGTCTGCTGGAGTAGCCCAATTGAAGGGTTCGGGCTTCTTTTGGCGCTTAAAAGTTCCGCCGTGCTGCAAGGCGAATGATGGAAGCTGTCCATCTGAACACCATGTGCTTCCACATGCTCCATGTCCACGACTCATGCCTTGATGTGAAAATGTTGATCCTTCGCAAGCTTCGCAAGCTTCATGAACACCTCCCTGACCATGGAAGCACATGTCTTAAATGTTGGATCTGCGAAAAATCCATTGAAATATCCTAGCCTCGCAGCTTTCAAGGTTGGAGATCTTGGTACATGGGCCAGGAGTGTTCGGGCAAACTCTCCTTGGTGATGTATTTTCGCAGCTCTTTGGCATTACATGGCGATCCAATCTGATCGTCTCCTGTCACGAGGATGATCTTGTTGAAGGTCACTGGATCCAGGAGTCTTTGAACCTCAACCCCATTGGAGCCCGATTTTCAGGATGCAAATGCCACATTCTGCGGACTTTTGTGCTTATTGCATATACATAAATATACCATATAAGATGCACATGTCATCAGATATCTATAAATCACAATAAAATAAACATTCCAATCACGACATTTGGCTGAGATTTCCCCAACGGGAACCGTTGGGATCCGTTGGGTAATCGCAGAGGGCTTCCTTGGGTTCCTTGGAGCCGCGCGTCGAGCCAAGCAGCAATGCCCAAAATCACTTTGGCGACCCAAGGCACTGGGAATAAAATCCTCAGGCAAGTAGCGAAAAAGTGGGCGAAAGAGGTAGAAATTACATGAAATGACGAAACATAGGATGAATAATATAAGATACATCGAATATGATTCAGAGTCATCATGGTTGGGCAAACCATTCCATTGTCCACGTCTGCCTGACTTTGTTGTAAGGTTGGCGTAGGATTTCCCAAACTGCCTGCTGCCAGTTGAACGCAGCCACAACAAGGCCCTAGTGTCCCTAGTGTAGAAGGTCCTGTTCCGAAAACATACCCATGGCATGTGGAACATCTTCATATCTGTAAACCAACCCCTACACAATCCTGAGAAAAAATGCAACTCTTCAATTTCCATCAATTTCCATCAATGATTCATCTGATTCATCATGATCCGTTTTATCGGATGGTCGTCCAAGACGTCCAAGTCACAAGCGAGACAAACGTTCGGGGTAGTGGTCCGAAATGATCTGGGCACAGGCCCGGATGAAAGGCAGCAGCTTGATGGCCTCAGAAACTGAGTTTTGTGCCAATTTCTAGGAACATTAATATCCTGTAAATGTTATTATCATAGTAATTATCATTACAATATAATAATTATAGGAACATATATATCCTGATAGCAATAATAATAACAATTATTTCTAGGATAATATTACTATTATCATTATATAATTGTTATTATTATTACTATTCTTATAAAAAGTAATATGTATGTATATATTATATATATATGGAAGCTTAGGACCTGCAAATAAGGATTATTCTAGGAGAAAATCAAGGATGGTCTTGGCAAACGTACCCTTTTACTATCTCTCAAAAAATGGAATAACATGTGTCGTAGGGTGGTAGTTTCCTATGACCTATGTGCATGTTCATCCCCCAAATGACTATCCAATAGATATCAACCCAAAGCCATTTCTGGGAGTTTTTTGCTGGATAAATCCCAATTTGTGTCGGGTAAATCACCATGTTTGCTGCTTAAGTTAGATAAAACATGATAAAACACATTATTTTTTCTGGTTAAATCCCAATTCTTCTGAAATAAATATAATAAATCACCATGTGTCATGGTGATTTTTTTTCTGGATAACTCATTTTCTGGATAACTCATTTTCTGGATAACTCATCACTTTTGATGTTTTTTTAATATCCATCCACTTGGGGTCACCGTGCCGGTCACCGTGCACGCCACGGCACAGGCGGGTTGGGCCATCCAGCGCCCCGGCGCACATCAATGAGTACAGTGACGCGATCCCTGAGCCAAGGGATCGCGTTGGTCCAATCGCATCCAATGGGATAAGAAGAGCTAAACCAGGTTACAGCTACTAAAAGCTCTAGGAAAAATCCCATTTGAAATGCCTGTTAATGTTACATAATGTGTTTGGCTTTGGGCTTTGGGTTGATGGTTGAAAACATGTTTTAACCCATCCCAAAAAAAATTCAGCAGTTCAACCAATCATGCCAAGTATGGCTAAATATGTGAAACAACTTTATCCAGGGATTTACTAGGGACTTAACAGGATTTCAACGGCATTTTGTTGGGATTTACCCAGCAATCATGAGATATGGCGATTGACATGCCAAAACTGGTGTTGGCTCCCATCACCCCAGATTTTTTTTTCATGGGGGTTCAATGGGTGTTTAGCAGGGGTTAGGCATCATGCAATGGGGGAACTAATATGGTACATAGCTAATATCATATCAACTCCCAACACATTTTTTGGCCCCCAATCGATTGGATCCAATACTCAACAAATTGGAACTTAGGGGAATAACTTGGATAGTGAGTCAAGTGTCTATCCCTTTTCTTGTGCGGGACTTGCAACCGCGAACCTGTGAACCTGTGTTTGTTGGGTAACTTCCACCCCACTTCTTGGCAATTGGGATGATTTACTTCACCGAAACCCACCTTTCCCAATGATATCGAATTGCATGCCAATTTCTTGGCTAGTAAACTAATATTGGATCTACCCAATATCTTCCCCAAATATATCCCAATAATTAGATTTATAACTATATGATATAACTATAACATACGATAAATTTAACTATGTAAACTATAGCAAACTAGTGTTACCACCAACGTTTGATATCAAACGTCCAAGGCTCTCTTCGCGTTCAAAGATCCCATCGAGAACATGACAAATGGCCAAGGTGTACTCCTCAGCCCGACTGAACTCAGCTGGCTACCTGATAGGGGGGGAAAAAAAACCTGGCTAGTGATCAAACATGAAAATGGAAAATCTGGAAAATCCATTGTTTTTGCTTTTCCAAATCAAGTTTCACACAATGTCCAACAGGCTAACAGTATTGCCTCGATTGGTTTCCAGAAGATAATCTTTTTTTGTCCTAAATCCCGTTCTTAGTTCTTGGTCATTAAACACCATTTATACAGCAAGTCCTTTCTTTATGTGAAACCACAAGGGAGAAAAACGTCCGGGAACCATTTTTGCGGGTGAAATGTGAAGTCATTGGTTCTCCATCTTTTTACTGGCTATATGTATAGTAGCCCCTGAAAGGATAGAAAAGTAAAATCAAATTGAGCTACTTCTTGAAAATAGTCATAACCATCATTTTTAAATCTGTATCTATGAATATTTATTATGGGGCTTACTATTTATATCTATTTATGATATGTTCTACATATTTTGAAGCACCAGTGGACCAGGAAAAACGGCCCCTCCTGGGGCTCGGCGGTTTCAAGTTCGTAGCGCGCCCCTTGGACCAACATCACGCGAGTGCCGTCCAGCGCATCGACGCTGCCCGAAGCAACGAACCTTGCAACGGCAACGTGCAGGCGTGGTTCACTACTGAGGGGTCCTGGACCTCAAAACATGGGGAAAGATATACATAGATACCCTCTGGTAAACTAACAGTTTGCTATTGAAAATGGCCATTTATAGTGAGTTTTCCCATTAAAAATGGTGATTTTCCATAGCTATGTTAAATTACCAGAGGGTATACGATGTAAACATTTACATCACATTTACATCACTTCTACATCACATTTACATCACTTCTACAATGAATATATTGTGTAATATGCATTAATAATCATTAATATGTTTAATTACATATGATAATCCTATGATAGCCATAAACATCAAGGGGTCGCAAGGATTCAAAGAATTGCCTAAAAACATCCCCTGTGACATCGCTCACATCTGGGATGGTGCGGGGCAGAAAAAAGACAACAACATAGAACAGTGAACAAGGCTTTTGGGGAATAAAAAAGTCTCAAACAACTACATCCTTACATCATCTGAATCATGAAAAACGGATAAACATGGAAGAAAACCTTGGTAAATGGGGTTTCTCGTAATGGCTTTGTCACAGGTAGCTGTCGACCTCGATTTCAGTGATCTAAGGTTCCATCACGAACCGATCATAACAAGTCGTGTTTTTATATTTGAAGAGATGCAAACCACCGGAAACATATGGAATCACATCAACATAGCAGGGGACAGAGTTCTGATGGCTTCTGATGAAACTGCACACCCCAAACACCTGGCGGATCCTGGCGGATCCTGGCGGATCCTGGGCTTCAAACAAGGCGCCCAAAAGGCACCTTTGAAAAAGTCTTTCGCAGTGCTTCTGGATCCCCTTGGCCCTGACGCCACCGCTGCTGCCCGACGTACATCGCCTTGGTTCCATGATCAACAACGAAAGCATGGCATGGCATGGCATGGAGCATAAAACACAGCATGAATTCTGTGGGAAAAACCTTCCAGAAATAGGTGAAGGTCCGTGCACTCAGAGGGCTCAGAGGGCTCAGAGGGCTCAGAGGGCTCGACTCGTGCGACTCAGTGTTTCTCACAAAGTGATCCAAATGTCCAAAACAGTTCAAGACGCTGGGACCTATAACATCTCTGATCACGTTGATAGAAGCGAGAACACTATGAAAATTCCTGAATGCATTCCGCCACCAAATTCTGAATGATTCTGAATGTGCTCTTTGGATCTTTTTGGTGGTTGTTGAACCGGTTGTTGGCTAAATTCTGGTCACATCTTGTCCTACTGTCCTACCAGGTCCCGGTTTCTTCAAGTGGGCTCATATGAAAATAGCGCACCTAAAATCATAGAAATGTGTACATATATATATATATATAATTATAAATTATATATATATGTGTGTGTGTAATGTATATATGTATGATTTATCCCCTTTCCTGACTATAGTCATTATTGCCCAAAAATTGCCGTCAGATCCGTTCATTTACAGCCACCCCACCATACCAAGGACATTTCTCTCTCCATCGCCTTCTCGAAGAGTTCAGCTAAGCTAAGGGCAGTCTAACATTGCATCCCACTTACATTTTCATGCTTTTCCTATGCTTTCATGATATCTTCATGGTGGATTTTCCATATGGGGGGGTTCTATAAATGGGGGTACCCCATTTTATAGATGGTGAATGAAAAATCCCAGTCACAAAAATGGATGATTTGGGGCTTCAGGAAACCTCTGTTGAGCTGCTGGGTAACTCAACGGGAAAGCCTTAAAGCCATCAATTTACAACAGCCCGGAGGCGATCGCCGCTCGAGGATCCCGGCAGCGCGCACGTGCGAAGCGCCAGAGTTCATCTTGCGCTGCATCCTGGGTGGACTCACTGGATGCATTTCAGAGGTGAAAACCATTGAAATCCACCGATTGATCGACTCACTAAGCTGCGTTCATCGAAATTCGTCATAAACAAATTCCTATGTTACACCGATCGAAGCACCATAATTTATCATAATATCCTATAGGATAGAGATATTTATGCATCTTGCGAACAAAAATGGCTACACATTCATATGTTACTATAGTGTACAAACTACTCCAAAACCAAGGCAACAAGCAAATTCGAGATGTTCTTGGACAGCACCTATGGCCCTAGGGCTGGCGCTGGTATTCCTCCTGCTTTCATCATGACAATAGGTCCCAACTTCCAGTCTTTAGGTTGAATGATCCCATCAATCTAGGGTGCAGGGTTGTCCTCCACTAAAATTTTCCGGGGAACTCCGGCGTTTCACTCTTTTTCTGTGTCCAGAACGGTTTTGAAATTTTAAACCTCCGAAAACTTAAAATCATCCAGCATAAACTGGGCAGCCTAAATCTTAACCGACATATATATTTTTTTTTCCCTGCACCTACCAAAACCAAGAAAAAAATAGAAAAAGTAGAAAAAACGAAACCCCTCCAGCATTTTGTTCGTGTTTTTTTCCATATTTTCCCATGTTGCGCCACGGTGCCGGGAACTGCTCCCGCAACGCCTTCAGGCTCCGCTTGGCGCCGCGGCGCCGCTTTTCGTCGTCGTCCGCTTGGTCGCTACAGCGGGCGACGGGGGAGCCGTGGGAGCCTCGTGAAGAAAATGCCGGAATTGGTGAAAATCCATTGAAAATTCGTGAAAATCTATTGAAAATGGGTGAACATCCATTGAAAATGGGTGAAAATGGATGAACATTGGTGAAGACCCATTGAAAATTAAAATGCTGGAGTGCAATGAGTGCAATGATCAATGGATTTGTTTTGGAGATGTTTGGAGATGTTTGATGTTTGGATAAAATATGATAAAATGATGTTGAATCTTAATCCAATGATTGAATCCTAGTCGCTTCATATCTCTAACAGGAGTTCATCTCTGAGACAGTAACAAACTAATGATGAATGATCAATGGGGTATGGATTTTAACTTAAATGGTACTACGTATTGATCAATGATCAATACCCCTATAGTGTTTAATGATTCAAAACCCTTTAAATAATGGCAAACCATGGCATACCAACATATTATATATATATACGTGGATGTGCTCTCTATATATATATAATATATATATATAATGTGCGTGCGTATGTATTAATAAGAATAAGTGTGTAACACACGTTGAAACTGTATATCAAAATCATCAAAACCCCTTTGAGGTCGCAGCGCACCTCGACCCCGCAGCAGCAGTATCCCTGCGCCGAGCCAACGCAACGACGCCAGTGGCGCCGGGACCCGCAACGGCCGCCGCAACGGGACCCGCAACGCCGGAGATGGCGGCGCCCGGGTCCGGGTCCAGGGGGCCAGGTGGTCCAGGGGACGTAACGGAGCCAACATGGCGATGAAAGTTGGCCCCCAAACAACTTCAGTGAAAAGAACTTTTACCAATATTCTGTAACATTCCGGTAATTTGTTACATAGCTATTGAAAATGACCATTTATAGATATTTATAGTGGATTTACCCATTGAAAATGACCAGAGGGTAACATTCTGTAACATTCTGTAACTATCTCTCTCTACAAATTGTGCCTGAAAAACTTGCTGTACTTCTGACAAACTTCTATGGCCTCTTGGCCTTTGCAAATTGGATCACCTGGAGGTTTTGACATGACATGAACTTCGCTTCAGTGGTTCCAACACTTGGAATGCATGCAGTCCTGGCTCAATTCCGCGTGATCCGCACCCATGGGAGCCAGAATTGGCCGGCGAGCTGTCCAGTCAATTTGAAAATGCCTGGAGCTGTTTCGCTCAAAGTGCGGACAGTACTTGGCCGATGTGTGTCTCTCAAATTTCATTCGAGAAAACAATCCAAACAGTTAAACCCAATAAAAGTTATAAATCTTCCATTCCAATTGTAGTGAAATCCCATGAAATCCTCCACTTCTCCTAGTATAGCAGAGTCACCAAAAAGACTTTTTTGCAGTCGATCCCCTCACCTATGGATCCAAGTGCCGAGGCTGCAGACCGACGAACTGAGGCCTAGGTGCTTCCCGGGTGGTCTGTGGTTGCGGCATGATTGATTGGGATAGTGGATGCTTGGATATATACACACACACTTGTTCAAACATTTTTCATGAACATATGCTACAAAACAACTACTTTTTTGCCGAGCGAAGGTGCGATCTCCGACTGTTTCCAACCGTTTCCCCTTGGACACCTTTGGACCTTCAAAAAAAATCTGCGTTGCGCGGAAATGTTTATTTTTAAAAGAAATGCGGGTTGGAAAAGTTTTGGCCTGATCATGTTTCCGACTGTTTCCGACCGTTTCCGACCGTTTCCGACCGTTTGATTTTTTCTGAAGGATTAATTGGACCAATTCCATTTATGTCAGGCTGATCCAGTGCAAACCCGTGCAAACCATGACGCTTAAGTTTTTGCGTGCGACCCTTGTGCGCGTACACTGCACCAAACCTTGATATTCAATATTCCCTAAAAATCACAAAACCCCAGGAGTTCGTGAAATTTAATATATATATATAGTATGCCTATTCATTTGCATTATGACTGGATTTTTGGAGATTTGGGATGGCTGATTGGATAATTTAAGTATTCATGAATATCGATGGAGGTTCAAACTGAATTCTTTTGGGGGATTCCATATTTCTATCAATGATTTCATTGAGCACATGGATTTCAGGATGAATGTCGTTGACTTGAGATATCTTTAGATGATAGATTTGCTTTTGAAGAAAATATGAGGGTAATCAAGCGCAATCAAACATGATCAATATGACAATCAGACTAACCTTAGAATCTTTAGACGGTGGATGATGGATAAAGTGAGGCACAAGTCAATCTAGTGCTTATGAATGATATAATGTAGATGGTAGGTCGTAGAAATAATGGAGGTCTACTAGATACCTGACGAACACGCAGTAGTTGACAGCCAATACGAGTAGATAGATCATACAGTCATACAGAAATGATTGATGATTGATCCATTTCTTCAAATAGGTCCTTAACGAGATGAAAAGACCGGCTACTGCTATGTCGATGGATGTCAGCGGATGTTTTACTGAAAGACTTGCACTGATAGAAACAGAGGTCTGCAAGATTCTCTTCACAACCAAAACATGAGAAAGGGAAAGTGAGATATCCTCTGGTAAACATACAAAAAGCTATGGAAAATCATCATCTTCAATAGGTAAATCAACTATAAATGGGCCATGGCTTCAATAGCAAACTGTTAAATTACCAGAGGCCTCAGAGGGTACATTTTGTACAGATTAACATGCCTTCATATGCCTTCACTGCTGACCAGTGTAAAATCCCCACACCGAAGAAACAAATAGGCAGCAACTGCACTTTGACTTTGACTCCTAGCAACACACCTTTTTGAAACGAAGTAGGAACCTAGGCTGCTCAGCCAATCTTTGTGCTGAGCCTTGCCTCATAAAAGTCACCTTGCCTTCAGGGCTGCAGGTCATTGAGCTGCTATTCTCAACCCAGGATTCATAACTGTTTCATACTCAGGGCAGCATGAGATACTAATATTATAATATAGGTATGTTACGGAATGTTCAATAAGTATTGTATTTGCCACTTTGTCTTTCAGGTGCCCATTTTACGAGCATTACTAATCTTAAATCTACTTTGACAATCCTTTACATATCTTGTCACAACACCCGGGGAAAGGTAAAAGCCAAAAAACCGTCACAATCACCGCATAAATTGACCTCTTTTTGTGACTGTTTTTTTGGATATTTCACCAAGGCATCAAGCATGACCTGCTGTGGTCGCGGGTCACGAAAGCACGCGATCCGACAGCTTCCGCGTGCGCCGCCGCGACGTGGAGCGCGTGCGCGAGCGCCGGAAGCGCTCGCGGCTGCGCTGCTCGTCCTCGGCGCTGCGGAGCTGCCCGCAGCTCCGAATCACCACGCTGCCTGAAGCTCCGAAGGGGTCCAGACGGTCCAGAGTGAGATGTGACAGTGACAGTGACAGAAAATCTATGGAAATCATTGGTCACTGTCACTTGCTTCTGTCGTCGTATCATGTCGTCCAATTTTCTACTTCAACCGCTTCAACGGTTCATCCACATGCCTCACACTAAATGGTTTGCACATGCCGACTTGACCAGGTTTGTTGGCGGTCCTTTCACTTCACCGGACTGGGAGCCGCAGGCTTGGATCTTCTTCATCACCTGATCTGATGGGGCACTGGACACGCCGAGCTGATTTGGTGATTCCACTGGCTCCACAAGACAAACAATCATATAAATCTACATGTGATATGTGGATAAATATGTGGTGGGGGCAAAGTTCTCCATTTTTCCTGGATGAACATCTTCAAAACCTTAATTCCAGAATTCAGACGACTTCGTCAGTGAACCCAATCTGACAACGACATACAACGACCGCATACGACCACATACGACCACATACGACCACAAATCCCAACCCACTGTTTCATAAATTTCCAAATACCCTCTGGTAAACTAACATAACTATGGAAAATCACCATTCTTAATGGGAAAACTCACTATAAATGGCCATTTTCAATAGCTATGTTAGTTTACCAGAGGGTAATCCCAACATCTCCCAACCTGGCCATCCTCCCGCACAATCTCCCCAAAGACCACGTGCTTTCGATCCAAGTGCTTCGCCTCAGCCGTTGCCATGTCCGTCATGTCCGTTGTGGCCGTGGTGGCCGTTGTGGCCGCTGGAGCTTCCCGCCTGGCCGAAAAGGATGAAGAACTGCGAGTTGTTCCTGTTGGCGCCATCTCAAGGGATGGCAAAATTGCCATGAAATGCCATGAAATGCCATGAAAAACGAGATGTAAAATCGGATCTACTTCACTTGGAGACAAGCTCAAGATGGATCCAAAATCCACGGCTGGTTGATGCTCCACTGAGGATTTAAATTGATTACAAAACTGTGAACATGTCCAGTCTAGGTGGTAGATGCATGTAGATGTTGGAAGCTTGAAATCCCATCCACATTTCAGCCAATTTCAGCCCCTTCCTTTTTTTGACACCAAGAATGTCATGTGCTAAGTTTTCTGACAGCCTCAGGCCCCCTAAAAAAACTAAAAAAAAAGAACACTTCGTCCAGAGTCGTATTGGGCCCGCTGTTGGCCATGGACAAAATGTTGGCTCGCGCATGGAGTCGTGCAAAGGACTCATCCGCAAAGCTGGGGCCGTAGATGGAACGTCCTCCTGCCAACTTGTCTTGGA
>Ga0126342_10001365_pt1 | contig 33951 bp, 26 predicted proteins | sample Cyp1metagenome_FD_92528 | JGI IMG/M metagenome (GOLD analysis project Ga0126342, IMG submission 92528) | Coral microbial communities from Lord Howe Island, Old Settlement Bay, Australia - Cyphastrea 1 metagenome | ecosystem: Host-associated > Invertebrates > Cnidaria > Coral ...
ATTTTCAATAGGTACATCACCATTTTCAATCGGTAAATTACCATTTTCAATAGGTAAATCACCATTTTCAATAGGTACATCACCATTTTCAATCGGTAAATTAACATTTTCAATAGGTAAATCGCAATTTTCAATAGGCTAAATCACCGTTTTCAATCAGTAAATCACCATTTTCAATAGGTAAATCACCATTTTCAATAGGTAAATCACCATTTTCAATAGGTACATCACCATTTTCAATCGGTAAATTACCATTTCCAATAGGTAAATCACCGTTTTCAATAGGTACATCACCATTTTCAATAGGTAAATCACCATTTTCAATCGGTAAATTACCATTTTCAATCGGTAAATCACCATTTTCAATAGGTAAATCACCGTTTTCAATAGGTAAATCACCATTTTCAATAGGTACATCACCATTTTCAATCGGTAAATTACCATTTTCAATCGGTAAATTACCATTTTCAATAGGTACATCACCATTTTCAATCGGTAAATTACCATTTTCAATCGGTAAATTACCATTTTCAATAGGTAAATCACAGTAGATATTGTTAGTTGCCCAATGATTCACTCATCGTCAGCTCCAGGTTCACCAGGACATGAAAAGTCTGAAAGGCCGAGCGAAATTGATCAGTTTCGGTGGAAGGTCATAGTGATACCTCCAGTGAACTACCCTCTGGTTATGTCAAAATAGCTATTGAAAATGGCCATAGAAATAGTGAGTTTTCCCATTAAAAATGGTGATTTTCAATAGCTATGTAAACGTTTACCAGAGGGTAACATATGGAAAACTGCTTGGAGGTTGGAGGTTGATGGTTTTTCTAGTGGTTAGTAATGGTTGGCAATGGTTGATGGATCATGTGAAAAATGATCTATAACTGGTTGGAGGTTTGGAACTCTTTAAATATTTTTCCATTCAGTTGGGATAATGATGGTTAATGATGGTTAATAATGGTTAATGATGGTTAGTAATCACTGGTTGGTGGTGACTGGAACCATGGACTTTGGATTGACTTTCCATTCAGTTGGGAATGTCATAACCCCAACTGACGATTCGTCATATTTTTCAGAGGGGTAGGTCAACCACCAACCAGAAAATGGATGAACATGGCCACTAAATGGTCCATTTCCCATATGTTCGTTTACTGGAGGGTACCAACAATGGAATGAATATATAGTAGTAATTAAGAGATAGTACTAATCTTCAAATTTATCTTGAACGAAAGGTACCCCCTATGGCAATTTGACAGTTTGCGAACTGCAAAATCACAATTTTGATGTTCGGCAAATATTATGGTAGATCATACGTCAATGAGCCATTTTCCGTAGCTATGTTAAATTACCGGAGGGTAGGTAATTTGACTTTTTATTTTTTGTAAACCCTTAGTGATGGATTGTGACATAAGTCAAATACTACAAAAAGTCTGTGCATTGTCCCTGTCAGATGAATATAAAGACTTGAAGTGACAACTAGAGTTCTTTAGATGTACTCTCCATTCATCAAAATCCATGGACGATGATGCCATCAAGGATTGATATATCAGACAACGCGACATTTCACACACCTCCAGCTTGGACGCTTGGACGTGCATCACGGGTCACCGTAACTCACCCAGTAACCATCACGGGGTATATGCCATCTACAACTGAGTGAACTTAGTATGGTTACCCTTATGTAATCGAACCACGCGATGGATTTTTCTCACGGTGATACTCAACTGAGGATGATTTTTATGGTAAACATTGGGATTTGCATTGTCGGATTTGTCAGATTTGATTACCGGAGAGTATACAATTGGTCGGAAGCATTGGACGCCTATTCCATTGTTCCATCGCTTTCGAAGCTGATTTTACAAATTAAACTAAAATTAGAGAAAGAAGAATTATGGGGCACACAATGCACATAACTCAATTTTTGCAGCCACATTGGCTCTATTCATTGGCTGGATGGGAGATTGCTGGTTGCATCATGATGACATCGTTTACAGTTTGCGAACTTGATGCTTACCCGGCCTGGTAAACAAACAGTTTGCGAACTTGAAAATGGTCATATATGGTATTATGGTCATAGAAATAGTGGATTTTCCCATGAAAAATGGTGATTTTCCCTAGTTATGTTAGTTTACCAGAGGGTAATCATGGTAATAATGGTCATTTATTTCGTGGATTTTCCCATGAAAAAGGGTGATGTTCCATAGATTTATGTAAACGTTTACCAGGCCGGGTAACTTCAAATTTAAGGCGTTGCGAAACAAAGGATTTATCATCTGCCATGGACAATCACCATTTTTAAGTTCGGTAAACCATCTATTTCAAAAACCAGAGGGTATATTCCCAATAAATCCCTATAAATCCCTATAAATCCCTATAAATCCCTATGAATCCCAACTCATTGGTGAAATCCCAACTTCGCCAGGTCCCTGGTTCCGAACCATTCGCGGGAGGTGCCTTGCGAAATGCCGATGCCTTGATGGGGTCCCATATGGGGCTTTCTAAAAGGACCCAATATACCCTCTGGGAAATCACCATTTTTACTGGGAAACTCACTATTTCTATGGCCATTTTCAATAGCAAACTGTTAGTTTACCAGAGGGTAACCATGGCTTGTTTCAATACGAATTCATGGCCTGACTTGGATGATTTGGGGTAGCCACATGACTTAGGAAACCAGCTTTTTTTGGGGGTGTGGGTGGGTCAAAAGCTATAAGTTTATCATATGACTGGGGGAAACATCCATAAATCCCAGCTATTTCAGAGTACCATCCAGGTGCCAGATTCTTTTTTGTCATAGCCATATAGGTATGGATCAAGAACTGGAGAGAACATTTTATGTTCGAGGATGAAACCAATGTTTTCCTGTAGATGTTCACTTCAGCCAACCCATTGATGTAGGTCGAGACTTTGGACTTAACCAACATATTTGAATTATTTAACATGGCTATAAAAAGCATAAACAACCACATTCAAACCCTTTTTATTGGTGCTTTAACTTAGGGTATTTTAGGAGGCAGTTCCAGTTGTAAGTGGATATATATATATACTATATATAATATACTATATATAATATACTATATATAATATACTATATATAATATGCTCTACATATATATATATATAGTGTGTATATATATACTATGCTATATATATATATTGTGTATATATATATGTATAATATACTATATATATAATATGCAATATATAGTGTATATATACTATGATATACATATATAGTGTATATATACTATGCTATATATATATAGTGTGTATATATATATATGTATATACTATATATATATATATATTATATATGCAATATATAGTGTATATATATACTATGCTATACATATATAGTGTATATATTTATATATACACACTATATATATATATATGAGAACAAAAATCACTATTTTCCTCATCTCCCAACGCACAGGCTGGTTGGAAATCCCATCACGTCATCATATGCTTAGTGCCAGGAAAGCGAATCCAGCCAAGAAGTTGGGGATCCTCAGCAATGCTTGAGGGGACCAAGGGACCCATATTTCGTTGTGGATATTTGGTCTCCAAAAACTGGACAAAATAGGGGTGAAGACAACATCAACTATATTGAATGGACGTTTTATAAGGTTTGTTTGGGTTCTAAGCTATGTAATGCTATATACATCACAGAACCAAGATGAACATTCCATGTCTCTAACCTTTTCTGGATGATATTGGCATTAAACAAAAAGAAAACACAATTTTACCAGATTTCAGATTCTAGATATTGGGTAAAATGATTTTTTCACATTTTCCCATTTTTCCCAATGGTGTTTTTCCCATTTTACCATTTTAAGCCTTAATTATTGGGATTTTACCAGAGTTTACCAGATTTTACCATTTTACCATTTTACCATTTTACAGATTTAACCAGATGCTCCCACAAAAAAACACATTTTCTGGATGATATTGGGATTTTACCATTTTTCTAGTGGGATTTAACTGATGAAACCGTCTCAAAGCCCCTTTTTGACTCAGGAGAGCAGTGAGTCATACTCTGAGGAGGTGCAGGACGATGGCATGGACATGCCTCAAAATTGCCATTAAAACATGGGGAATATGTATATATATATATATGTATATATATATATATATGTATATATATATACATATACATATATATATATACATATTGCAGACTGTGCCACAATGGTAACGGACTCCCGAGCTCAACCAGAAAGAAATGGACCTCCAGATCCCAATCACCACAAATGACCTGCCGAGGGCAGCGGCCGCTGGGCTTCCCTGAGCCACATGTCTAGGTGTAAGATGTGATGACCCGCTGGAAATTCGGTCCAGACGACAACTCATTGTCACAAGAATGTGACAAAAGGGGCTGAATACCATGGTCTATGGTAGATTTTTCACGAACTAGTTTTCATGGGTTTTTTCTCATGGTTTATAAACCAACAGCAACACATAACTGGGGGGGCCCATCCTGTAGAGGATTTGTAATGATTCATAGATATTTGGGACCTGAAAAACCATGCTTTTTCATTGAGGATTCATACATATTTGGACCATTTTGGGACCACTTTTCATGCAGATATAACAGATCTTCATGATTTCGTAAAAGAGGACGGCAGGTCGTAGGCCAATTCTTTGTGTCAGGCTCCTTGGACCTGGAAAAAAAATCCACCAATGTTTGCCGAGAAAAAAGGGGGCTCCAAAGAGATTTTTTCCATAGAGATCATCCAAATTCTTATGCACATAATGATCAGATCATCCAAATATCTATTTATCTCTATTAAAATGACTCTCCCTTCTCAATGAATTTCTTCACTTTAGAGTCATTTTAGAGTAATTTTAGTTTAGGATCATCATCCATGGGTTACCTGGTTCATCATTCTCCCTTCGATATCTCCATGAATTGGGGTAAGTACTCCATTTCCACAATCATCAAGTATCATCAAATATGATCAAATATCGTCAAACAGCCCAACATCACCAAATATTGGTCTTTTCAAAAATCCAAAAAAAACATCCCATCCCCATCCATTCCCATCCATTTCCCATTCACAAAATTCACCATTTTTGTTCGTAAAAATCCACCAATTTCAGTGCGAGGATGCTCCCATCCCGCCCGGTGTCTCCGGGCTCGGCGCTACGCCCGTTGCCGCCACGACGGACGCCCCCGGCGACGGTCACGCCGTGGCAACGGTGGCGACGGACAATGGCGAAGAGGACGAGCCCAGCTGGTTGATGTTTGATGAAATGGGGTTATAGTAATTTTAGGTATAGTATAATATACTATAGTAATGTATATTACAGTATGTTAAATGTATATTAATGTATATTATATTATCATAATTCTATAGGGGTAATATGATGGGTAATATGTAATATGTGTCATCATTCTTATGTACGTATATATATATATATATATGTATATATATATATGGGTCATATCTTAGGTTATGGTAATTTATATTATTGATGGGTAATATGTAATTTTGATACCTGTGCGATCATGTTCTATGGATAATATGATCATTAGTACCTATACCATTCCTATAGAATGGTTTGATACTGCTATGGTGGGTATGATTACAATGAGGATAGTAGTTTGACTATTTCCATTGAATAGTGCTTGGTAAGGGTGGGTTCAACCATCAGCAAATGGGGATTTAATGGGATGTAACCAACAAGAATTATATTATTCCCTTCCCAGATTCATATTAAACAGCGAAACCATGCTGCATGCAGGGGTGTTTTTTTTCTCGGGGGATGGGAAAAAATGAGGATAGCAATAATACTGACAGTACCATATTTATTTGGGACATGATCAATGGGAGATCTTCAGGATCCATATTTATGGAGGTACGTGTTTACGTACCATACTTTTAGGCCATATTTTATGGGGATGTTCCCTGAAATTTAGGCCTGGAACATAGGCCAAACATATATGGAATCGGTACCTCCGTCCTCAATCGAAACTTTCATGCGGAGAATGGGATGGTAAAAAAAAACACCAAAATGATTAGCCTCTGGTAATTGAAGAGTTTGCGAACTGAAAAATCACCATGTTTCATGGATTTATATGGGATATAATGGGGATTACCCTCTGGTAATTGAACAGCTTGCGAACTGGAAAGATCCACCATGCTATGAATGGGAAAATTCACTATAAGTGGTGATTTACCTATATATGGTCACCATGCTATTAATAGGAAAATCAACTATTTCGACTGGGCCATTTTCAAGTTCGCAAACTGTCAACGTTTACCGGAGGCTCAAAACGGGAGACTCACCCATTTCTCGGGGGCCTGTGGTACATGGAACTAGTTGGACGTTGGTGCGACTTCGCACTGGGCCATTGCAGGGATTCGAGCTCAAACCTGGTTGGTGGTTTGGAACCATGGACTTTTATGACTTTCCATTCAGTTGGGAATGTCATCATCCCAACTGACGAACTCATATTTTTCAGAGGGGTAGGTATACCCCCAACCAGAAACATATTGAAGTCTAACACTGGGGTACTTGAGTGGCCTGATTTAGAAGGCTGATGTTGTCCCATCCCCCTATGATTAGTCACACCCCAATAAAACATGGTCCCAATGTGGAACTTACCATGGTTTCGTTGGTTTCGGGGGTGTTTAATATGAACGGAGGAAGGGATGATCTATAAGTAATGATATTGTTTTAATATTATTATCATTATTGGAGGGGATGACATTATCATTTAATCACTATCATTAACTCATTTATTTTTCAGCAAAACAGGTATGTAACAGGCGTACCTGGCTGGACTTTGGGGTGTGCATCTCGGGACGTTTTCTATCAACCATGGTGAACATCAAAGTATGTAGTCAATAAGTCAAGTACACCTGGGGTTCAATCGAATTTGAACTGGGTCATGCAGTATTCAGTCATGGTTATCAATGTTATCAACCAGATAAGCTGCAGTGATGTGTATGCATGAAGTGGCCAGACACAACTGTCCATCCAATTCTTGACGGGAACAAGACAAAGGCAGTTCAGATTTTGCTACAACCATTGATATTTGGAATCACCGATAAGAATCTCCGTATTATTTGGCCGGCCATAGGAACATGTTTTTTCTGTACAGCTGGTGCCCCCCAGTTGTAAGTCGATTTATGGAAAACCCCTATGAACTCGTTCGATACATCTACCATAAACCCTAGAAAAATTGTATTACCCAGCTGTCAGAATGTTCGTGTTTTACACTGTGATAAACCATCCATCTGGCTAAATTTCATCACGACCTCACTGTTCTCCCGAACCCTGGAAATCATGGTTAGGATTCGGGAAATCATCCCCTTTTATGGCCGCAAGATTCAGCTTAGTGAATTATCATAGTTTACCCAGATTATATTAGATACAGCTTATATTAACGTTTCTTATTGTATATAAAGCACAGTACGAAAAAAATACATGGTTTATTTTAATGTTGTGTGTTAAAGATCCATGATGTTTGCAAAACCACCAGATGTTGGACCACGGGATCCATTTGAATTTCATGTTGAGTTGTTTAGCAACAGGATGGTGCCCCCGAAACCGAGCGATAGATAGCGTTCAGTTGGTGCGTGCGTTTATAACTCCAAGATGTCACAATATATGGTTTTTGTAGGGGATTTAATGGTGATTTATGGTGATTTCATGGGATTCATGGGGATTTATAGGTGATATATCGAACTAGTTACCATCTGGTTATGACATTCACAGTTTGCCATGGAAAGATCCACAATGCTATTAATTTCGGTAAACCAACTATTTCGATTAGGGCCATGGCTTCCATGGCTATGTTCGTCATAACCATAGGGTAGTTAATGGGCTTATAACCAATAGCTGGGACACCACCTTGGAACCTCACTGAGTTGTTTGAATTAAAACCGCTTCAAGGGAAGCTTTCTTCACCACGGGACACCATGGTGACCCCCCAATTTCTTGAGGCATTGGGGCAAACTCCGAAACCCATTGTTGACACAAAGAAATGGTGACTGTGAAGGAGAGTTTTTTTTTGTGAATGTACATCAATGAGGGTTTCCTAAAATGGGGGTACCCCCAAATCATCCACGTCATGTTCGGATTTTCCATGAACTAAACCATCCAGCGAGCTTGGGGATCATTTATGGAACCCCCAAATGGTGATACCCTCTCGTTATTTAACATAGCTATGGAAAACGGATGAAGATGGCCCGTTTATAGGTGATAAACATGATGATTTACCCATTGAACATGGTGAGGTTCCATGGCTACGTTAAATTACCAGAGGGTAATCCCCATCATATCCCCTATAAATCCCTATAAATCCCCATCATATCCCCTATAAATCCCTATAAATCCCTATCAATCCCCATTGTATCCCCTATAAATCCCTATAAATCCCTATAAATCCCCATCATATCCCCTATAAATCCCTTATAAATCCCTATAAATCCCCATGGTATCCCCATAAATCCCTATAAATCACCTATAAATCCCTATAAATCACCATAAATCATCATTATATCCTATAAAATAACTATAAATCCTTATAAATCACCATAAATCATCATTATATCCTATAAAATCACTATAAATCCTTATAAATCACCATTAAATCCCCTATAAAAAATATGATTTTCCCAACAAACAGCCACAGCCACTGCCCAGGAGTCGGGAGAGTCCTCCAGCTCCAGTGATTGTCCTCAGATTTTCTGGTTTTTGTGAGCCCAACTTGCAATTTAACATAGCTGTTTTTACCCTTTGGTTATTTAACATAGCCATGGTATAGATTGCCCATAGAAATAGATGGTTTACCGAACTTAAAAATGGTGATTTTACCTATTAAAAATGGTGGATCTTTCCATGGCTATGTTAAATAACCAGATGGTAAATGGACCTTTATATGGCAGTGTGTCAAAACCTTGTACCCCTGTAGTTCACATCAAAATAGCTGGTAAATGGATGTTCATCCCACTAAAAATGGTATTAATAGGTATTGATCCATAGCCATATAGTTCCTAAAAATACCGTAATTTAGTAATTTACATGTAGTTCTTTAATTTACCATAAATTACCTATGGAAAGATGGTGATGTTCAATAACAAAGCCTTAAAATGACCAGCTTGAGCATGGCTTTGGCGACAATTCTGGGACCCCAAACTCAGAGCCAATGGTTTCAACTTTGTTGAGGTTTTCTGCCATTTCAACTGGGGGGTTTTCCGCAACTTTGGTCGGCCGTTGCCTGCCTTGGGGTTTCCGCCAAGGTGACGAAGATGAGGAAGACAAAGATACTGACAGGACGAAGTCACCGAGTTGTCATCCATTTTTTCTGAGGAAATTTTTGATCCTAATAGGGTACGCATTCTATAAAGTACCAAAAAAAACCAAAAGTCTATGTTAGTTAAAAATAACTGGTATATAATTAATATGATCCCATTCTTGTATTCTTCGTCATGTACAGCCAAGATTATGTCATCAGAACAGAAGTAGCCCTTGAAAATAAACTTCGGTGGTATCCCCAACAGCTGCAACGTTTTATTTTTGCAAATCTTTCTGAAGCGTGCTGCGAAGCCAAGCGCTGGAAACACATCAGCTGGGTTTCCGTGAGTTAAATGGCCGCAAATCCTGTTGAACCTAACCTGGCTCTGCACCAAAGCCTCCCACACCGGAGCCTGTTGAACCTGACCTGGCTCTGGACCAAAGCCTCCCGGAACCTTCTCCAAAACTTCTCCGGAACCTCGTTGAACCTGACCCGGCGCCTGCACCAGTGCACACTGGAGCTATTCAGGGCTGAAGACCCCATTAGCGCGGACGCTGTTGGGAAAAAACATTGGTTGGGTAGCTTCGGACTTTTTTTTTGCAATATTGGTTTGTCCTAGAATAGGATGAATAGGGCACCCCCAAACTTGATAGTTAACCATCATTTTCCCTATAAAAATGGGCATGTGGGGATATACCTCATTTTCAGGCAGATCCATATGTTGCTCAGCTAAGAATGATACCTTTTTGCAGGGCAACGCGTCAGCCAACAGGAGAGAAGGAGAAGCTCTTGAGGCGTGGCTGTGGGGACACGGAGATCTAATCTTAATAGGGGCCCCAAATTTCCACGTAAAATAGGCTTTTTACGATAGTTTATACCCTTCATATGTGTACTGTTTTGTTTTCTGAAAGATGCTTCTGTATTTCAGTTTGTTTAATTTGTTCCTGTTACATTCCTATTCGATGCTATTTGGTTCTTGTTTCATTTGATTCATTACGGTGTTTGTGAAAAATAGTATAATAGGAGTGGTTGTAGGGTCCAAATCCTTTGTTCTATATAAACTGTTCTTCCAATGGTGTCTGCACAGCTGCTTGGAAGTAGACCCATGGCAAGCAGCATACTCAATATGCGTATATATATATATGCGTCTATGTGTTAACAATACCTAACGTTTAATAAGATAACAAACATGACTCTCTTCTTTGCTAAGGCAGATCCCCTTATAACATAACCATTGAGAATTGCCAATGCAGTAGTTTATCTGTATTGATTTGATTGTTTTTTTTTTTTTTTTTAAAATATGCACAAGTGAAGTTTGGACATTACAACATCATGGGAGGTGCAAGCACTTGCACTTGAAAAGGATGTATGAAGGGTTGCAACTTAACACCTCACAAAACTGTTTCGGTTTCAACATATAACTATCCAGTATAAACCAGCAGGATTGAAGTTAATCAGCTGGATCATCAAAAAAAATAAATAAATAGAATGTGAGCGTAGATCTCAATGGTTATCTCAATAGAAGAGTGCATCACAAACTAACAGTAACCATACAGGGGCATGCAGCACATCAGTCTAACATATAAAGTGTGTACATGGGGTATGTAAGGTCACTTTTGCTCAATCATCACAGAACGACCGGGTAAAGTCAATCCCACATGCATGTAGCAGAGATCAGTTTCAACCCAACACATACCGGAACCATTCCATCAACTTAGAGTTTTGAGACAGGAACCACTTTCAAGAAATCCTTGTATGCATGCTACTCTTGCCAAGAGGAGTCACCTTGATAAACTGAAAGTTGCATTGGCTTATACATGCCTCTCTCCCAAAACAACAGTGCAAACCAACAAAGAGCGTACTGTAGAAATAGCATCAAATACAAACAATACAAATGAAAACATATTTGCACATTGCATGTCGTTATAGTTTTAGAACTGCATGACTGTCATTAAGGAACCCTTGCAAAATGGTGAATTGATGTCGTACTAACAAAATCTATGAGTGAATGTGCTCATCAAATACTAATGTGTTCAACCTAAATAGCTGTAGCCTGTAGTTGCCTTAGAACGATATCCAAGAATATGCCTACATACAGCCATGGCCAGGAGCAAATCTACAATACAAAGTGAAACAGGTTTAGAGATTAGAGCCAAAACTTATGCAAAAACTTTTTTACCAATAGGACAATAGTGGAAAATTACGTGTTTTTTGAAGGGTATTGTTTATCAGATCAAATTAGTGTAAAAAGGTTTGTCCTGGTTTTCTTTGGCATTATCCTCCCCAGGCATATTGACAAATAATAAATGGAAGTAATCATTGCACCTTGTGATGCATTGCCATCTTTTGTTCTAAACTTTGGAAGACCATGGCACTATTGCTGACTGTATTTAAAGTCTGAATTAAACATGATCATTCTTTAGACTTGCACTGCAACTAAATACCTAAACAGCTCGATGAGAGCTTAGCGGCCACGCAGATGATGAAGCTAAATCATGCAGCAGGTTGCTTCATTGAAATGACATCAGATTAGTTGACAGGCTAGCAACCAAAGATAACATGTTTTTTTCAATGATATTTGTTTCTTTTGAAAAAATGTCAAGAAAACTCGTTGCGGGAGATGCGTCCGTAATCTGATGAACCAGTGAGCGTAAGTTCAGAAGCTACAAAAGATTCATGGCAAAAATATTGAAGCTGCATGTATGTAACTGAAGATTGGAAGCTCCAACAATTTTCAAATAGAGAGTTTGAAATTTTGGAATGATCCAAATGAGGATGTTCAAGTTCCCAAAAGTTCCAAATGAAGGTTTTGAAGCCTTGGGAAGCTCCAAATAAAGGTCTTAAAGCCTCGAAAGGCTCCAAATGAAGATTTTTAGGATCTGAACCGGCTCCGTACGGCCCCCGACGGCTCTGAACGGCTCCGAACAGATCCGGACGATTGCCTAACGTTCCATAAAAAAAAAGAATCTAGTACATAGCTTCTGGGGGGGGTCAAAAAAGAAATGGGACCCCACTCTCCAGAAGCTATGTCCTGGATTTAGTATTTTTTTTTTTTTTAAAGCTCATTCCTTTTCATGGGAGTTTCTAGGAATCTTTAGGGATCTCTACGGAACTTTGGGGATCTCTGGGGATTTCGATCTTTGAAACTCCGTCGGGATTTCTGGAGATATCTTGAGATCTCTTAGAATCACTCATAGCTTGAAGGAAGAACAAGAGATTTGTCAAGGAAATATTACGACTTAAGTGTTTAAAGTTATACGTACGTGTTCATGGTGTAAAATGTGCTCATGATATTGAGGAACATGATGTAATTAAGGGTCTTCAAGTATAGATTCGATCAACATATGGATGAAAATGATATACAAAACATGACAAACCAATATGATGTTCCAAAAGGCAAAATGGGGACCCTATTTGGGGATTTTCTGAAACAACCATGGTTTCTAGGGGGTGTTTAGTATAATGGGGAAGGGATTACTGGTTTATCATGTTTCCTGATTTTTGTTTCAATCATATTCTGTATGTCATCAATGAAACGGATTTTGCTTGAACACATAATTCAATCTGTCTATTTGGGTGTGCCCGCAATTCATTGGGAATCCCCGAATTTATCATCATTTGAGAATATGTATATATATAATATATGATATATAACATTGAATATACCCATCAAATATCAAAAATTATGATATACCCTCTGATTATTTAACATAGCCATGGAAAAATCCACCATTTTTAAGTTCGGCAAACCGGTAAACCATCTATTTCTATGGGGCCATCTATACCAATAGCTATTTTGACATAACCAGAGGGTATAATTCACCCATCAAATCCCCAATTCATTGGGAATATGCTCCATCATCGCAGGCCACTGCCTGCGATGCATTGGAGGTGGGACGATCTTGGACGATCTTGGCCATGGCGGTTGGGATCTTCAGAATGTTTTATTAAAGACAAAGACAACATATATAGACCAATATTGACCAATATTAAGGATTAGCCTATCTTATTTTAATATTAAGGATTAGCCATGATTTATCTGGTCATGATTCCTGTTCTCCCAGGTCCTGGAGCCGCAGTTGGAGCCGCAGTTGGAGCCAGATGGTGCGGCTGGTGAGACCTGGGTGATCACTTCGAAGCAGCCTTGGTGATGGTTTTTCTAGTGGTTAGTAATGGTTGGTAATGGTTTATGGATAATGTGAAAAATGATCTTTAACTGGTGGTGACTGGAACCATGGAATTTGGATTGACTTTCCAGAAACAGTTGGGAATGTCATCATCCCAACTGACGAAGTCCATATATTTTTCAGAGGGGTAGGTTGAAACCACCAACCAGAATCAGTTCGTATCTCCTCATGAAATTTCCGAGAAACGAATTGGCTATGAAGGGGACCTACCCTCCGGTCAATTCACAGTTTGCGAACTGGAAAATCACAATTTGCAATAGGTAGATCAACGGCTATAAATGGCCATTTCCAATAGCTACGTGAAACTACCAGAGGGTATAACTATTGCAAGTTCATTGATATGAATGTCATTTGTCGTTGGATTATATAATTCCCAGTTGATAAAGTTATGTTTCGGTTCTGAGCCACTTGCAGATGCTTGAAATTGATATTACCCTCTGGTAATTTAACATAGCCAAAAAAAATGGCCATTTATAGTGAGTTTTCCCATTAAAAATTGTGATTTTCCATAGTTATGTTAGTTTCCCAGAGGGGTGCACTCTCCCTTTGGCTACCACCCTATGAAGCATGGTGGCGCCCGTTCTTTTTTGTGATCCAGGCCACTTCCAGGACAGTTGGAGTTGACCAGTTTGCGATGGAAGCCATGACCGATTTATGGATGATAAACATGATGACATGAAAGTTTCCATAAATGGTGGTCCCCCCACATGGATGGTTTATCATGGAAAATCCTATTAAAATGATTTAAAATGGATGATTTGGATGTACCCCCATAAATTGGAAACCACCATTAATACCTATGAAACATGGTGATTTTCCAGTTCGCTATCTTGAATATCACCAGATGCTGTTGACCTGGGATGATCCCCAAAGGGGTATCACTTGCTGAGGGAGTGTCGGACACCGCAGATTCCTAGGAATCCCTTGGTTTAGAAAGCGTGGTGTCTCAGGCTCATCCCTTTAGCCCCTCATTTTTCATAGGTTTTTCATTGGGCCCTGGGGCCCCCAGTCGAGCTCGCTTACTCAGTTGCCGAACAGAGATTTGTGGCTGAAAAAACCATGGTTTATGGTAGATTTTTGACGAACTAGTTTTCATGGGGGTTACTAGTATCTGATGGTTTATAAACCAACAGCAACACATAACTGGGGGGCCCCATCCTGTAGAGGATTTGTAATGATTCATAGATATTTGGGACCTGAAAAACCATGCTTTTTCATTGAGGATTCATAAATATTTGGACCATTTTGGAACCACAAAAGTCATGGAGCTGTGACCAAACAAGCCACCGGGTGATCCTTGAACTCGGAAGGTGAAGAGCGATCGAGGTGGGGCCACCTTTTGCACCTTTTGAACATCGACAGGGATGATGGCCATAGAAAGTTCGTTGATTTAGCCAGCTACCTACCTACCCTCTGGTAAACGTTTCCAGTTTGCTATGGAAAATTGCCATTTAGTTCGTTGATTTTCCCAGCTATAAAATGGTGATTTTCCATCGTTTTTTGGTAACGTTTACTCTAGAGGGCATCCCTCCGGAATTTCCGACACGAATCTTTGGGAATCCACCGTGAGGCAAAAGCGTCGACGAAGACGAAAGGCTGGAACCATAGATTAAGGTCGTCTTCAAACTATGAGCATCCCTTTGCTATGTCAATCTTACTAGTCTTTTGGTATCAATGGGAATATCTACGTTCACCAGCAAAGAATTTGTCATTTTTTGCAGGGTATCTAAGATTGGCAATGTTTGGGTGCCGAAAATGAACCACGTGATACGAGCCCAGCGGCGCATGGGAAATTCGAGTCCAATTCGATGATTTGTTCACCTGATTCCAAGATTTCCATGTCCATTTCCAGGTAAAACCCATGGTAAAACCAAAACGTGAAGCCCATATAATGATACCCTCTGGTTATGACTAACAGTTTGCGAACTGGAAAGATCCACCATGCTATTAATAGGTAAGCCATCTATTTCTATGGGCCATTTTTCCATGGCTATGTCAAATAACCAGATGGTATATTCCATAGAATTCCAAATATGAATCCATAGTAACCAGCTAAATCCAACCCAACTTATCCAACTTTTCCCCATTGATTTCCCATTTTGATCTTCAGATGGACGAGACCGGCCAACCGCAACGGCACCTGAAACGCCGCAAGCGCCGCGAGCGCGGCGCGGCGCACGCCACGCACACCCCCGCGCCCGCCACTGCGCCAGCGGTGGTACAGCGGCAGCCAGGGGGCCTAGAGCGACCTGCAAGGGGATCAACATCTACAGTGGTTACCCTCCGGTAAACATACAAAAAACGATGGAAAATCACCATTTTTGATGGGAAAATCCACTATTTCTATGGCAATTTTCAATAGCTAATGTTAAATTTTTCAGAGGGTAACCACTATTGGTGGAGTATCATGGTGAACCACTATTAGGAATTGTGTTAACAAAGTTAACAACACTTCTAACCACCATAATTGGTGTTTTTTTTCACGCCTATATCTGAACACTTCAAGTGGTTAAGACTATACTTGGAGGAGCACTGCAGAGATTGTAAGTGGGGTGGACAGTGGTTACCCTCCCGTGACCATAGATTCCCATGGTTGAAAGGCCATCATTCGAGCTGATCATTTTCTTCGATCATTCGGGAAATGTTGTGGTAACCCAATATTAATGGTTAACTGGTTGGTGGTTTCAAACATTTTTCATTTTCCATAATCTATGGGATGTCATCCTTCCCATTGATGAACTCCATCATGTTTCAAGATGGTTATTGCACCACCAACCAGTATATTCCATTAATATTCCATTAATATTTCAACTGACTTTCATATTTTTCAGAGGGCTTCAAACCACCAAATAATAATGGTTAACAATATTCCCCTCTGGTTATTTAACATAGCCATGGAACATGGCCCATAGAAATAGATGGTTTACATATTAATAGCATGGTGGATCTTTCCATGGCAAACTGTGAATGTCATAACCAGATGGTATAATATATGATCATCATTTTCCCATTATAACATCCATGAACTATAGTTATATCTACCATAAACCATAGTTAATTCAGCCACTTATAAGACAACTGAAGGCTGGGTTTTGTAGATCTATTAGTGATGAGTGGTTTTTTCCATCACAAACGGAGGATCCCCAGGGATCACAAAAAAAAAACGCATCGGGAGTGGTGAACCGTAAACCGGTAGTTTTTTTTTTTTTTTTATGCCATTTATAGAGGGTTAATAAGTGGTTCATAATTGTAGCTGAAACATAAAATTTTTAAAATCACATCATCATGACATGATATGCATTTATTATTTTAACCATGATGATTATGATGGTAGATATGATGGTTGATATGATGATAGTAACCATAGTTAGTTCGCTCATTGGTAGGTGGGATAAACCACTTTTGTCGACTTCGACTTACACCGATAGATCAAGTTCGCAAAGTCATCGAAGTAAATTTTACGTAAATGGTGAATTTTCCAGCCATGCTTGACTACCAGAGGGTTACTAATACGTGAACACACTGTAGATATATCATATGTCTATAGTTAAAAGATGGAAAGGGAGTTTGATTGACTGGCCACGGAAGTGATCAGAGATTTATGGGAGATATATCTATAGTCAACACAGCCTATGAAAACATGGCATGATCAGCAGCCACAGCCACCAAGATGACCAATTTCAATCAGTTGGATCCTCAAAGTCTCGAAACATGAAATTGCAAATCGGCAATATTGCCTCGTTGTTTGCCTCAAAACGATGATGATGATGATGATGATGATGATGATATAATACATAAATATAAATATAAATATAATAGTATAAATATAATAATATAGATATTTAATAGTATAAATATGAATATAAATACAAACATAAATACAAACATAATAATATATATATATATATATTTATTCGTCATCATCCATTTGCCAAGAAGTGCCACCTACTATATTTTTTTTTAAACAATGGCGCGCAATTTTGGTGAAGTCGACGGGCAGCCCAGGGCCTCTCGCAGTCGAAGTGCCCCAAGGCCAATGGTGGTTTCCATAAATGGATCCTCAAAATGAATGTTTTATAATGGAAAACCCTATTAAAATGGGTGAACTAGGTGTACCCACATGACTTGGGAAACCTCTAATTTTGGGGGGGATTCAACTACGAAAAATGGGGAATTTGCCCCTAGAACTTGGGATTGAGATGTCGGTGTAAGAAATAAAAGGATTCGACCCTAACGTATGGGGGATTTACCCTCTGGTAGTGACTAACATAGCTATTGAAAATTACCATATAGTGGATTTACCAATTGAAAATGGTGATTTTCCATAGTTATGTTAGTTTACCCGAGGGTAAACATAAAACATTGTGTCAACCAATCATTATCTGGTATATTGTCATAGCATTTTAGACTATATATATATCCAAATAGACTTACTTGTTGGGTCATATGACTGGCAGATTTCACTTCCCTTTAGTTTAAGTGTAAGTGGAGTGGCGGAAGGGGTGAGCACTGCCACATCCATATCTCCCGCAAAGCATCAGGTGAAGAATTAGTCGAATGATATATATATATATATTAAAATCATTAATCGCATTATATATATATCAATACATATATATATATGGAGGTTTCCTGAAATAAATAGGGGTACCCCTAAATCATCCATTTATAGATGGATTTTCCATTATAAACCATCCAGCTATTGGGATACCCCCATATACAGGATCGTGCCCCCGTTCGATAGCGCTCAGTTGGTGCAAATAACTCCAATTTCACTATGGTTTTTGTCGGTGATATATCTATAGTTTTCATGGGCTTATAACCAATTTATAACTGGGGGGGGGCACTACCTTGTATAACTGGTTGGTGGTTCATTCATGTTATTTATCCATACATTGGGAATGTCATCATCCCAACTGACTCATATTTTTCAGAGGGGTAGGTTGAAAACACCACAGATAATATTATGTACATATATAACTGTATATATAATACTGGTTGGTGGTTTCAAACATTTTCTATTTCCCATAATATATGGGATAATCCTTCCCATTGACTTTCATAAAAATCAAAATGGTTAAAACCACCAACCAGTTGTTATTTATTGCTATTATTGATATTTCTGGGGATTTCCTAAGTCATATGGGTACCCCCAAATCATCCATTTTAGTAGGATTTTCCATGAAATAAACCAGGTATATATATATATATATTAATACATATCTCCCTCTGTGTATGGTGACCTCTCGCGACCCCGATTTTCTGCAAGTCTGAATTGGAAAAAGAAGCGAAATGCCTAGGGACAATTTACACATATGAAGCATTGGTTTGCATGGTATGATTGGATACATGTAGATCTTATTATTGGCCAATTATGATCGAAGTTCTGGATTCGACAGCAGTTCAGCATTCAGTTATATTGCAGGGCCGTCGAGCCGAAACCTCCCTTGCAAAGAAAGCGTGGCCGGGCGACCCAGTCTACCTGGATTTTCGTGAGATGTTGATGCAGACGTGGGTCCACCATGCCCGTCCAAAAATTGGGTATACTCACCCAAAAATCCCATTATGGATCCTCCAAAATATCATACATATATCATGTACAAATATCATATATATATATCTACACATCACATTAAATAACACACACGCACACACACATACACACATATGTATATATCATATTATATATATGTATATGTATATATATATATATATCGGTACATATATATATAAATATGTATGTATATATATGTATATGTATATATGTATGTATATATATATGTTTATACATATGTATGTGTATATGTACATATATATACGTATATATATATATATATTCTAATGTATATATATATATACGTATATATATGTACATATGCAGATATACATTGAAATATGTATATATATATATACATTGAAATATGTATATATATATGTCTATATGTAGATATACATGTATAAATGCATAGTATATACATACATTTATGTATGTATATACAAATGTGTATATATATAAGTATATGTATATATGTATGTATACATATGTATACATATGTATACATATGTATATGTATGCTTATACGCATATATGTATGTGTATATATGTACACATATATATATATATATCATTTGTGTATAGCGATACATTTACATTAAAATGTGCATGTATACATACATATATATATATACATACATATATATATATATACATATATATATACATATACATGTATGCATATAGATTTATGTAGATATGTCATCTGTAAAAAAGATGCAAGGCTATGATATCGACCTATTGTCAGGCCCAGAACAGCAGGGCATTCGCGTGAGGCCCCGTGGATGGCGATGGAATGACGGACACAGGACTCAAACATCTGGGGTTACAACAAACATTGCGATAATTAGATGACTACATATACGTATATATATATATATTATAGAATGACATAAGCATGAATTAAACACATGTATATAATTATATATATACACACATTATACAAACAAATAGGGCTAGAACCCTGGTAGTGATGGATTTAACCATCACACGGGGTATTATTTGGATATAAGTCACCAACAAAATGATTTACTGGTGTTTTAATGGTGATTCAATGGGATTTAATGGTAATTTAATGGTGTTTTAATGGTGTACCCATTAATAGCAGGGTGATTTTCCATTGTTTTTTGTTAACGTTTACCAGAGAGTAATCCCTTTCCCCGTTCATGTTAAGCACCACCCAAAAACCATGGTGAAAAGTAGGGGATAATGATGCGGCTTTGGGACTGAATGGGGCTGTAATTCATTTTCAGGGGGGATGGGAGCAATTTTTTTTGGCGGAGAACCACATTTTCAGGTGGTTTCAAGTGCAAGCGTGATTTTGCATTTTTAAATGCAATGATTCAATGGTCCGTATCCGTATGGGCTTTCAAACAATCGTTTCCGTCTCAACCACTAATCAGTTTGATTCTCTGCTCGGATGCCTCATTGATATGTCCAAATGTCCAAAATAGTATTAGTTCCCCTGAAGTCCCCTAAATCTATTGGCCTGCCAAGGTTCATAATCAATTTCCCTAGCCACAAAACGTTAAGAAGACCCAGATCTTTGGCCAGTCATGGGCCAGGGTGGAAAATCTGCCGTCCGACATGAATCTGGAGGAGTTCAGAAATACTGGGCTGGACTTTGGTGAGGTGACGCCGGAAGATGGATACAAAAAACAAAGAAAGAATGGAGAAAATGGTGCTTGGGAATGATTAACATTGATCTGGTTGCTGGTTTCAAACATGAATGGATTATGAATTCCATTTCATATATGGGATGTCATCCCAACCCCATTGACCAACTCCATCATTTTTCAAGATGGGCACATTGCACCACCAACCAGCGATAGACTATGTGTCAATCCCAAGATGTGAACACAAAATTTGGGTCAATTTGACCGACCCCTCTGCAATTGAAGACTGAAGTCTGTTCTGTTTCAACCGAAGTTTGGATTTACCCTCTGGTTATGTCAAAATAGCTATTGAAAATGGCCATGTATAATGGATTTACCCATTAAAAATTGTGATTTTCCATAGTTATGTTAGTTTACCAGAGGGTAATAGCTAACAACTACACCTTCCTACATCACGAAAGCATACGAAAGCGGCAAATGTTGATCTCCCCCAGCTTCTGGGTGTGCAATATGGGGCAGCCATTGTTTCAAGAGGGGGTTGTCTCCAACATCAAACCATTCAAGCGACTCAGATTCCGACCAATCCCATGAATCTCTCCGACCTCAAAATTCAGCATTGAATGATCCTCATTTTTGCCATTCCCATGAAAAATCCAGCCATCAACGCCATGACGTCCGCTACACGAGGTGATTGAGGTGAAGCTTTGGAAGACCAAAGATGGTTCGAAGACCGGTCGGATGCAACGGATGATTGGGAAGGGTTGGAGTCCGTTTTATGCAGGGGAAGATAGGACTTTCTTTATGAATACCCCTCTGGTAATTTAACGTGGCTATTGAAAATACCCCATTTATAGTTGATTTTCCTATTCAAAAATTATGGTGATTTTCTATAGTTATGTTAGTTTACCAGAAGGTAATTTATAAAATATTTAGCCATACAGGATGCGGCCCCCCCAGTTGATAGCGTCCAGTTGCCTTAGAACAGTGGCTGAATTCCATGGTTTATGGTAGATATATATAACGAACTCGTTTATGCGGATTACAATGGTTTATAAAACAACAAACATAACTGGAGGGCCCATCCTGTAGCAAATGATACTGATCATGTCAATTTTTCATTGTAAAGGAGATTGAAGCATACTACAAGTGGTAAGAGTGATGACTGTCCCATGAAAATCCATGAAATATATATATATATATAACATTTCAACACGTTAAGCTGCAATCGGAAGATGTGGACAGGTCAAAGGTCAAAACATATTTTGTTCCTATGATTTAGGGAATAAACATCCATTACCAGCTATTCACCGGTGTGAACAGCAGGGTGGAAGTGAAACAAGTGTTGACAGTTTACCTGTGATCAACTGATATAGTTATTCACCAGAAAAAACACATTCGCAGTAATATCATCAGAATTCATTGTGAATCATCCCTTCCCCCGTTCATATTGAACACCCCCTAAACGAAACCATGGTGGTACCACATTTCATTGGGACCAAAAGCAATTGGGGTGTGACTAATATGAAAGGCCGATGGGATTATAGAGGAAGCCCCACTATTTGGCTAGGTCTTCGGTTTCGACTTTGTCTTCAACCAACTCTGGTCTCCCAAATTTCGAGAAATCTCAAGTCACTGCGAAATGCAAATCCGTTTTAGCAATACCCTCTGGTAAACTAACATAATTTTAGAAAATCACCATAATTTTTGAATAGGAACCACTATAAATTGGGTATTTTCAATAGCTATGTTAAATTACCAGAGGATATTTGGTGTACACATCTGAACAACACAAGAAAAACATGCAGACCTTGATCCAATTGCAGCGATGTACAAAACCAACAAATGTTGGCAAACCTTGATCCAAAATCGGTCAGCAGCTGCATTCTTTTGTAAAATTGGAGGTGTATCTTACTCCAGCCAGGTATTTTTTGCTTGGCATCTAGACTTAGGCATGAATATGCAGGCGCTATATAGCAACTATTCGCAATATTGATCCGTTTTCAACCAACTATTAAGAACAATGATAGGGCAAGACTCTGAGTTTTTTTTTTTTTTTAAATGTTATATTACAAACCATTAGACACCCATATTCTCAACAACATCAATGAATCAATATTATAGTGTGGATGGAAAACATCCTGCGCCAGTTGGAAGATGGTTCATTGTCTTATCCCATTATCATGAACTTGTGCAGGATTCTGCCCACCCACAGTATGATTTATTACCAACCAACCATGAGTCTCTCACAGAATCCATTGCTGGGGATTATTTGAGTCTACATTTATATAAGAGATATTTCCAGTCATAGACACATGGTTTTTATATGTTTTTATCCCAATGTTATCCCAATGACTCATGTGTTTTTTCCACCCCAACGCTACTTCGAAGCCCGAAAAAATGCGCCCAATGGGACGAGGGAATTTCAGGACCTGCGCAGTTGCGAGTGGCGGACCAGGTGATCATCTGACTGTCCCGATGAATTTTGATGACTTTGATGCTTCAAACTCTTGGGCCTACCCTCTGGTTATGTCAAAATAGCTATTGAAAATGGCCATAGAAATAGTGGATTTTCCCATTAAAAATGGTGATTTTCCATAGTTATGTTAGTTTACCAGAGGGTACCAATTTGTACGGTTTTTTTGGAAGTCACGGTTTGGTAAACCAGTAGACCCAATGAAACAAAAACAATGACCCCAATTTTATATAGTCTTAAGGTAGATATAACATGATATTTTACAAACAACAGCAACACACGGGGTTTATAATGATAGAGCAACAGCAACAACTCAGGTCACATCACCTTCGTCGAGGGCACCGATGTTGCACGGGTGGGCACCGAGATAGACCGGGGAGATATGGAGATGGAAAATATGAAGGTACCATGGATATAAGTCACCAAGAAAATTCTGGTTTAATGGTGGTTTAATGGGATTTAGTGCTGGTTTAATGGTGGTTTAGTGGGATTGACTGGTAATTTCATGGGATTTACCCTCTGGTAAACGTTAACAGTTTGCGAACTTGAAAATGACCATAGAAATATATAGTTGATTTACCCATTAAAAATAGTGATTTTCAATAGTTATGTTGAATTACCAGAGGGTAAATGGAACATTAGTGGGATATAGATCTAGTTGGGTTTTTTTGTTGGATTTTGAATATCATGGATGAACAAGTGGACAATGGGAGGTGTAAGCCAAGAACAATGATGAAACAATGGGGATGCAGCGGGGATGCAATGGGGTATAATGGAGATCTAATGGGGATCTGATGGTATTTTGACGGGAATCTAGTGGAATAATCTACCCAAAAGTCTGATATCAGTGTCTCTGAACATGGGATATTTGGATCCCAAGTGCCCTTCAACAAGAGGGAAAGTGATGATCAAACATGAGATCTAGGGGGACCGGGGGACCGGGGGACCATTTTTCATACACACCCAGATGATATCACAGAAAAACAGCTGAGCACTTACTAAAGATGGGACAGTTTTCTCCGAAAACGACCAACATCACTGGTTGGTGGATTGGAACATTTTTTATTTTTCCATATAGGGAATAGTAACCCAAACTGACTTTCATATTTTTCAGAGGGGTCGAAACCACTAACCAGATCAACATTCACGAGATACTGTACACGCTGGTAAACTAACATAACTATGGAAAGTCCCCATTTTTTAATGGGTAAATCCACTATAAATGGGCCATGTTCAATAGCTATGTTTGTTTACCAGAGGGTAGATCAAGTCGAATCAAGTTGTGATGTTTACCCCTACTGTAGGGATGTTTTAGACTACACGGGGACAAAAGGGGCCCCGGTAAACACCCCTGATATTTTGGCACATGTTTATACTTTGTACATGCGTCTACTACAATGATGTTGTGTTACATGAAGATGTGGTTCATGTTGTCCTTGTGACATGGAGATGTTCGACCAGGTCCTCTATGGTTCATCTTCATGAAGTGACATAGGTGTTGATACGCTGGGTGTTGCTTGGGGGGCTTTCGGGGGGGTGGGGGGGTGTGATAACGTTCATGATAGTATGCTCTTGATGGGTCATCTTCATTGAAGGGACATACGTGTTGATACGCTGTGCACTTTTCGTGGTACATGAGTCGATGTGTTTCCTCGTGGTTCATGTACATGAAGTGACATACGCGTCCATATGCTGTGCACTTTTCGTGGTACATGAGTTGATATGTTTCCTCATGAGCTGAACAGGTTAGACACTGTCGCTCTGAGTTCACTCGAAAAATGCGAGGAAAGAAGAAGCGAGGACAGAGTAGAGTTGCTGGAACGCAGCAAATTGATAAGCTGTGGACATGGTGCGAAGGCTTCATTTGTGGCCGTGTAAAGACACGCGTCGATGGCCTGCCCAACCCACAGTTGTTCAGCCAAGCATATCAGTATGCATGGAGAAAGAACAATGTCGACAAGGACTTGTTCCAACTGTTGGCCACGGAACTGAAAAATTGTCGATAGAAGCAATTCTTCTCCAAAAAATAAAGTTTTGAAAATGATGGGGCGCAGAATCCCCTGCAAATATGATTGAAAGTGTGTTTTGGACCCCGTCCTCATGGCAGTTTGTGGCCATTTTCAAAGTAGCGATGTTCACAAAACACTGCGAGGGTTGAACAATCCATTGCACGCTGCTGGTGAAAACGTTGATTTTGTCGGGGGCCTCGAGCCCCCGTGTTACCATGTTTTACTGTACGCGTTTTTTGACCAAGCAAAGTGGTGCTGAAATTTTGATGCTCAACCACTGCGGGAGCTGAAACATCCAGTGGCCAGTAGCTGTTTGGATACTGGATGACCCCCACTACTATTTGAGACACCGATTGGGTTTGCGGTTTGACTGTTTGACTGCTTACAATGATACGGAACAAAAAAACCGGGTAGAGCACTTCCAAAGTGGATGGTTACCCCCCAAAAAAACAATAAATTAGGTTCGGTTCCACTAATGAGTGGATTATACAACCAAAGTTGTTGGGGTTATAACACAACTTATGGAGGTTAGAATCCCATAGTTAGTTATACCCATTACTAGCCCCAAGTGCACGGCCAAGTATGGAACCCCAAAATCCCATCCTTGAAATCCTCACTTTCCCACGGCGATAGAATGACGGCCCGTCCCTCCATTTTGACACGCATCCATGTTCATAGTTTGATTTTCCATTGTTAGTTCTCCGTTTTTATATGTCTTGGAGAACGTCCGCAAATTCTCTGTGATGCATGATAGTCGTTTGTATCTCACTACATCCCGAAGTTCGGATGGAAAAAATGGACATTTTCCGATCATTCCCCTATGACATTTGCAATGAAATAGGGTAATGTGGGTAAAACAATGCATAAACCATCCCCCAGCCATCACAATTTTTATAGGTGATATGTTTAGCATTCCCAGTCTTGGGTGGTATGTTGTTTTACCCACATTATTTTATTATTGCTTGCCCCGTGTCTGATGATGTATCCCCATGAATTCCAGGTCCTGTCCAAGCTGGATAACCGCAGGGTTGAAGGAGCCGGAGGGAGAATTTCAGCATGAAAGGGCGCCTAAAAATCAATCTGTTCACTATGCCGATGGGTCAATAGCATTTTTTTCAATAAATAGATAACCCCCCAACATAGTCCTTTGTTATTCAATTATTCAAATGATAGTAATTAGTCTCACATCTATATATATATATATAATTATATATATATATATATATCGTTTCTATGGATTTGTTGGATGCAAAAAACTAGCATACGAGGGTGAAACGACCCAGACACACAAATCGTCGCCGGAGCATTCGTAGAGGACATTTTAATCCTTTACAACCTGATGATGATGTGGTTGGCAATGGTTAATACTGGCTATTAATGGTTATTAATTGTTATTAATGGTTATTAATGGTTATTAATTAATGGGTATTAATGGGTATCAATGTTTGATGATGTGATGATGATGATGATGATGATGATGATGATGATGATGACGATGACGATGACGATGACGACGACGACGATGTAACCCTTTACCCTACGTTTTTTCTCTTGTAACTGGGGCACCAACCTATCAACCACCACGGTGCTTGAAACGGTTCTTTCACAGCCAGGCTGGGATCGACGCTTACACTGCTTTGTAGCAAGCCACATGAGCAAGGTGGCTGGGTCAACGGGCTGGTGAAAGCTGGTCTTTTTTCTTTCTCCGTGATGGATTTGCTATATATGTCGGGAGATGCATATTACTTGAACGATCTTTTGTTGTGGCAAAGTACATAAAGATTATATATATATATACACATGTGTATACATGAATAAATAAATCAATAAATAAATGAATATATATATATGTATACTGGGACAACACCTGAAGCGGTTGTTTTTTTTTGTGCTGGACAAGTTTCCTCGCTTCATGGCCCAGGTGTGAGCCAGGAAAAAAACAATTCACCGATGCGCGGTTCGCGATGGGTTTCGGGTCTCATCAGTTGATTCAGCAAAGAATTTGGTGGTTTTGAACATTTTCAACTGGAACTGGTGGTTTGGAACATGACTTTATTTTCCCCAATAATTGGGATGATGATCCAATCTGACTTTCATATTTTTCAGGGGGGTTGAAACCACCAACCAGATTTTCTCGGACTCTTTCTCGGATTTTTTTCTGTTTGTGAGTTTCTCTGGTTTTTTGATCGATGCAGTGCTCTGCTTCCTCTGTGGTTCAGCCCATGGGCACCAAATTCAGCATGTGAGACATGGAACCAGAGGATGGCGCAAAATTACACCTGCACAGACACGAAGCTGTCAGAAACAACCAGCACATCAGATGCAACATATGGGTATTCGAGTGTTTTTTTTCTCCACCTGACCAAATGATTGATCATTTGAAACATTTGAAGCAGGGTGAACTTCCGAATGTTTTTGGAACGAATGACAATGACACATTGGCTGCAACGCAAGCGAAATCAATCGATTCCTGCCCTTGGTCTCGATGCAGCGCTTGGATTTGCCACAGGTGCACTTTGTGATCTTTCCCATATGCGAAGCATGGTGCTGGAATATGCACACCAACATTTGGCCGAAAAAAATCACCCAGTTTTGTAGGTAAATATACCAGCACCATGGAGCATATGGGTTTGTAGGATTTGTCTAGTATTTTTCCTAGGATTTTTGTAGTATTTTTGTTCTCATGAAAATGCCAACCACGCTGAAAAATCACACGTAGTTTCCACACTTGCAGTTCGTGCAGTGGTATCGCCCTGTCAGAGAAAAACAACATTTTTGTCGTTTCAGATCGTCGATGGTCCAACTCTGATGCTGGCTCAAAGCAGATAGCCCTTCAATCTTTTCATTTCATGGAAGGACTGGGTACTGGGCTGTGTATAGCCTAGCCTTTCCCAATCTCTTTCCATGGCTTTGGATGACCAAAGGTTCAAAGACCATTGCCTCATCGTCGTGGGCGCTGGCGGCAAGGCCGATGAAGTGCTTTGTCAACGACGACTCCAAGCTGGTGGACGTCTGGCACACTTCTTGATGCTTCGGCGGAGCCTCAAGAGTTTACCCGGCCTGGTGTCATCTGGTGTCCAGGGTATACCAAAAAACCATGGAAAGATCCACCATTTAAAAAAGCTGGGCAAATCAACTAACTTTCGACTGGGCCATGGCTTCCAGTTCGCAAACTGTAAACGTTTACCAGGCCGGGTAAATCCCATGAAATTACCAGTCAATCCCACTAAACCACCATTAGACCATTTTCTTGGTGACTTATATCCATGGTCCAGTTGAGTGAAAAATGGTTACCCTCTGGTAATCAAACGTGGCAATTTTTCACATCCTCGTGGAGGTTTAAATGGAAAATCATCAATGGGGGATTTCCAATTGCTTTCTTTGATTGCCAGAGAGTAAACACGTTAAACTAACCGTTAAACAGACGTTCAACAGACGTGAGTGATTTGATCATCAGCCTCGCTTTCCCAGGTAATTTATGTCATTTTTCCACATTTTGATGCACAAATTACCATTGATTCCTCCACCCTTTAAGGCCCAAAAAATGCCAAGGGAAAGTTTCTGCCAAGGATGCGCTGTCCAGAGGATCCACGAGTGACCTTTTCGATCACGGACGATGGCTTGCAACATGACTTCTTCACATGGCAGCCGCCCAAGGGCACCATGGGAATCTCCAGCTTTGCAGCGAAGTTGCAGGCAAAACCTCGGACCTTTTGGACCAAAAATGGGCTGCTTGGCGCAGCTGATGCACTGCTTGCTTTTGTATCTTTTGTGTTTTAAAGGAGGACAGAGTTACTGGATGGGTGTGGCTAGTTCATTTAGAACTTCATCTCTTGCGATTAAAATATGGTAAATCTGGATATATGAAGCTAATTAGACAAGACGATCTGCGTGTTTTTTTTTTTTTTTGCGGACTATCTTAGATCGGCAAAGTGTTGATGTTGATCAACCCAAGTGGAGAATCCTATTGGGAAGAAATCACCCTCATGGACATTAAATGAACTGCTATTGGAATTGTCAGTCAAGACTACAATTTTGCTTGATCATCAACCAAGAGTGGATAAATATTGCTTGATGCTGGTTCGAGACTGTAATTGTTGGTTGGTTGATATTCGTTTATCCCTTCACCCAAATATGAAATATGAAATACCGGTACCCTCTAGAAACCCCGGTTGAGTATAATTGCTTTGTATTGGATCTGTTCATAGAAAAGCGCCCCTTTTCGGGGTTATTGATGTTGGAGGGAAGGATTGTCAACCAACTATTGGCTATCCAAACAGCCACAAAACGGGCAACTATTAATCAACTACTATATAGAAAAACAAACTAATCGCTTGTTCTTCAACTACTGTGGATTGTTGCGAAATCCTGCACCAGTTGGTAACTTTTGGTAACTAAAATCAACACCAAGTTGATTTCATGGATTTTTTTGAGATATTATCAGGGGATAAACCATTACGGTAAGCCCGGTAAGTCTGATTCCAGCCTCGTTTTTTTTTGCCCCAACGTTTGGCGTTTGGGGCCCTCGCTCGACTCCAAGGCCTGATGGTATTGAGTTGGGAGAAACGCATTGCTTGACGGTTCGCTATGGCACCACGGGCACGCCTCGACATGTCACGGTGACAGATGAGAAGGGCAACATTTTGGTGGAGATGTCCGGGCAGGCTAATGGTTGATGCTTTGAAATGTTCATGGATGATGTTGAAATGGTGATTTACCCGGCCTGGTAAACGTTTACAGAACTATCAGAACTATATGGAAAAGCACCATTTTATAGCTGGGTAAATCAACTATAAATGGCCATTTTCCATAGCCATGTTGGATAAATCTTGTAAATGATGGATGATGCTTTTATTATCACCTACAAATTATGGATAACTATTGTAAATCAGACATTGTTTATGGTGATTTAGCTATCACCTACATTTTGAAGATAGGAAACACCATCACCACCACCAATCATCAGATGTTGATTTTGGTGCGACAAAACCCATTTTGGATGTTTTCTCACCGTGGCTGAGAGGTGGTGGTGGATCCAGACATGTACACGGCGGAGACCCTCCAGGTTGACGTCCACAACACTGAACTGACTCTGGTCGAGTCGAGTCGTTTCTCATGTCCTCCAGTGGGAAGATATTGGTTTATTCGGCTCGAAGATGTAGGTTTATGCTCCAGGAAACTAACTTCAACCATGGAACATTGACCATTTATAGATGATTTAGCTTCCAATCATGGTGATTTTCCATAGTTTACTGCAGGGTTTTTGGGAGATTTCAAAGGGTGAGACTCCTGACCCAGGAATGCTTTTGGAAGCTTCTCATGGCGTTTTGTAACACTTGCGGTGATCTTCCAGCTTCTGTGGCAGATTGGCAAGATCTCCTTATCCATCAACTTTGAGATGGCTGCGACTTCAGGTCGGGTGCCATGGTTCCGCAATTTGTTGGCCGCATTGAACTGGTGCTTGACCGGAAACATCATTTGCATTGAGATGACGGCCTTTGCATTAACAGGGACCCGGGCCACCATCAACACCCACGCTGTGGGGAATGTGGCTGCGACCCTTGCGATCATGGCGGTGGCTCCTTTGCAACTCAGCGAGTTCGTGCTGTGCGTTGTAGGAGTGACAGCCATGAGTCTTGGATATTTTGGATAGGGTCGTGCCGTGCGAGCGTTGAGTTTCTCTGATGGGGGAAGTTACTACTGGGTCGTGTCACTTATTCAATCTTAGTCCATTGCTTGAAATTACTGGCACTTATTTATACATATATTTGTTTGGCCTGAATCAAATCCAAGGATTTTGGTAGCACCCTTGGTCCACTACTACAACACCATTGGCGTGCATGAAAACCGACGCTTTCTCCCACACTTGCTCTGGACAATTGCGCAGCTTTCTGGAACTGTGGGATGCTTCGTGTTGTTTGGACTGATTGCGCAATCGTATGCCACGTTACTGGCAGCGGGTCAATCTGTAGCAGCCACCCTCTTCTTACCCTTCGGGACAGCCTTCGCGGAGACCGGAATGGTAGTCTTCACCCGTCTCATGTACAACCGCTTGGTGCACTCCAACAAGCTCGACCCAGAAACCGCGCCCTTGGTGGGTGACCAGCTCTTCATTCCGGCACCATGTTTGATCATGTCCGCCCATGCCTTCGCCGAAGGATGCCGTTTGACCGCCACGTTTTCTGGGGTCATCAGTGGGGGTGGCTGGGGATGGATTTCGACCTCCCTCCTTAGTGTTGCGTTGAACCTCTCCGCACGACTGGGGTGGACACGCTTCATGTTGCTCCAGCTAGGCAAGAAGATTTGCAATGGTCCCAAAGCCATGGCCCTTTTTGGGCCTACGGGCTGGAGTAAATACCATGATGAGTTGAAAATCTATGCAGGGTACTTTCGTTTTGTATCTGTCATAGCTCTGTGCGTGGCCAGACTCATTTCATATGGTGTTTTTGAAGTGGAAGGTTCAAAGGCCCCGGCCTTCAACTTGTCAGCCCTGATGGTCATCATCTGCCTTCTGGCCGCGGAATTCGTCGAAGATCAGGTTGTGACCAACGAGTTGTTGCCAGTGAATCCTGCAGGCCCGGGGCTGCTGAAGATGAATGCCAATGGAGACAATGCTGATCCAGCCCAGCTGATCACATTGGAACATCTGCACAATGTTCAGCAAGGGGACCCTTGGAGAATGTAGGACTTGGAGACGTCGGGCAAACTCTCCTTGAGGAGGACTACAACAAGTGACTCCGTGCCGTCAAAAGGCCCCGGAGAGGTCACTGCAACACCATCACTTGTCGTCCAACGTGCCTCGACAGCCACCATCGTTCCCCAGAAGGTTGTGTCCTTAGGCAGTTCAGAGACGGATCGATGGTCTCGATTGCGCAAGTGGTTTGGGCAGCCTAGATCTTTGAACTCATCACCTGCTCTCCATGGTTTGCGGGAACTTCCTTTTGCTATCCAACTGAGCTTCGTGGGCATCGTGTCTGAATTCACCCTGGGCCTCCTTGCTTTGTTGGTGGGTGCGGGCTATCTGCGTGGTACTTGTGAAAATGTCTTGGTGGGCTCAGACCGAATTGTGGGTCTGATCTATTGGAGCCTGCCGTTGCCCTGCTGAAGATGACTCTTTCGGTGCTGTTAAACATCACTGCCGGGGCATTCACTGGGTTTGTCGGAAAAGTAAGTAACACCAAACAAATCTTCAAAAATCCATCGTTAATCAATGTCACTCATCATTTTCCGTATTGAAATGAGGGCTACATACTACGTATCCCTCAGTTTTGGACAAAAAATGACAAACCCACTTAGTAACGCATGAACATGTGTGTTGAACTCAATGATGTCAGCCCACCTACTGGTCTTCGAAGTACGCTATGATGAAACGCGTGGCGCGCGGGCGCCCTTTTGACTGGTTGGTGGTTGGGTTGCTCCATTAAATGGATGTCGATGGACCTACACCGCCTATATCCCAATTACTGTCAATTTCAATGCGAAAATGAGGAACATGATAATAAAATATAATAAATAATAAAGTAAACTAACTACTGGATTCTGGGATACGCTACGTTTGGAGAAAGCCACATATTTTGTGCTTCCCCCCTTCTTCGCCATGAGGCCCAATGACTTTGACAATATCAAATTTCAGGCGGACCACCAACCAGAAGATGTTTCATTGTAGTTCACGGTTGATCTTCGCATAATGTGCGAAATATCTCTTTGGACGTTACTCGTAAGGAGATTGATGAGACGAGCTGAAAAAGATTGAAAAAGCCAGCAGATTCCAGCAAATGCCCAGGATTGCAGGAGAACTTACAGCTTTCTTATGGTTTTTATGGTTTCTTGCACCCATGTAGCCAGTATTTCTTTTGCCTCGACAGATGCAGGACTTGGAGAACTGTGGTTTGCAACAACGAGAACAGGTGCAGCTTCAGCCGCCACGTCCGATGCCACCGATTCCACGTTTCGGTCGACTGGCTGGCTTCAAGGCAATTCCAATCATGACCCAGATGCGAACCATGGTGCTGGTATATATAAAAACCATTAAACACCTACAAAACTGGTTGATTTTTTGGGTAAATGTAGGTTTTTATATGCCAGCACCATGGTTCGCATCTGGGTGACAGTTCTAAAAAATCAACCGTCATTGCCAGCAATTCGATGCGCACAGTTTGAAATCTCGGGATTCTCTGCGCAATCCTTTTTTGTTTTTGGCTTTTCAACAGCATAAAAGGCACTGTGTGTTCAGGAATCGTTGTTCCATTTTCCATATGGGCCATGGGGGGTTTCCTGGAATGGGGGTTACCCCAGCTGGATGATGCTGGATGGTTTATTTATAATTAAATTACATTATAGTATAGTTAATAGATATTAATAGAAAATCCCACTAAAATGGATGATTTGGGGGTACCCCTATTTTAGGAAACCTGCATATTTTTCAGAGCAATCGGAACGCCGCCTTGCGGCATGGTACAGTAGGCCATTGCCGAGGGTGCCTGGCGTAGCCAAGAGAAGGACGTTTTTTATCAGGTCGCGTTTTGCGATGTTCATGTGGGAAACCTATTAATGTGGGTAAAACAATGCCATTTAGCCACATTAAACATCAGAGGATTGTCAAACGGTTTACCACATTATGAATGTGTTGTGCCTCAAAACATCATCCATAAGATATCCATTTTGGAAAAGACATTAATATACCCTCTGGTAATGACTAACATAGCTATTGAACATGGTCATTGATAGTTGATTTATCCATTGTGAAACTGCATGTGAAACAGCAGTGACATAGCATTCCACCTTTGCAGCATTCAGTCTTGCAGACATTCCATGCGCATCCCAGAGCGCTCTTTTGCCCAAAGAAAAAGGTGCCTCACTTCC
>Ga0126342_10001366_pt1 | contig 33949 bp, 32 predicted proteins | sample Cyp1metagenome_FD_92528 | JGI IMG/M metagenome (GOLD analysis project Ga0126342, IMG submission 92528) | Coral microbial communities from Lord Howe Island, Old Settlement Bay, Australia - Cyphastrea 1 metagenome | ecosystem: Host-associated > Invertebrates > Cnidaria > Coral ...
ACTCATTCAATTGATGTGGTTTCAAACTGTTCTTGTGGCCAATGGTTTCGATTGAGTTGTTTAACAATGGAATTATGCATTCACTAAGAAAAATCTCACATGTTCCCTTTTCATAAGGACCACACCCAGCACTCAATGCAGTTTGTTTTCTTTACGTTAACTTCTTACGTTAACTCCTCCGCAGCTAATTCTGGCATTCTGCAGCCCGTGGTCACGACATTGTCTGTTCCCTGTAGAACATGGACACAAACAATTATCTATTGATACATTCTCATATTATTATATATTTTTAGTCGTGATTTCATGTAGTTTCAATCGTAATTTCCATAGATTCTATCATGCTCCTCCATGACTTGGATGATGGCGTCTGCCTGGCTTAGTAAACCTCCAAATATCATCCACTTCCCATATTTTGGTGCAGATTTCAGGAAATATATATATATATATGTATGTATGTATGTAAGTATGTAAGTATGTAAGTATGTAAGTATGTAAGTATGTAAGTAAGTATGTAAGTATGTAAGTATGTAAGTATGTAAGTATGTAAGTATGCAAGTATGCAAGTATGTATGTATGTATGTATGTAAGTATGTAAGTATGTAAGTATGTAAGTATGTAAGTATGCAAGTATGCAAGTATGCAAGTATGCAAGTATGCATGTATGTATGTATGTATGTATGTGTGTGTGTATGTGTGTATGTGTGTATGTATATATATATATATATACATCCATATACTCATATAACATATTCATCATCTTCCATCTATCCCAACCCTCCATCCCCATCCACAACCCCAACCCCAACCCGGCCCTTTATCCCATCCGCCACGTCACGTCGTTGAAGAGCACCGCCGTCTCCAAACGGAGCAGCTGATCCGAACGCCAGTGTTCGATGGCCAGGGCGTTGCTCGGGAACCTTGGGGACGTGCGGATGCACCCAACCGGGTTGGAAGGTTGGGAAAAAATGCCCCAAAAAAAACCCACAGGTCGTCCAAGTGTGCAGAAAAAAACTAGTATTTTCTTGATGTTTTGTGATGTTTTATGTTTTTTTTGGTGATGTTTTATGATGTTTTATGTTTTTTTGGTGATGTTTCATATGTTTTTTTGTTGTAGTACACCTTGCCGCCAGTGCCATTTCCATGCCGCCAGTGCCTTTTCCATGTTTGCTTTGGCACTTCTACTGTGCATCTAGAAGTTGGGAAGGTGATAGCCATGAGATCTCTTTTTGCGAGACGTGTAGGAAATTGGTCAAGACTCCTGACAGCTTTGGGAGAACCAACTCTGTAGGGTATGAACATCATTTAGTGAATTTAGTGACAAAAAAAAGGAACATGAAGGTGAAAGGGAAAACATGAAACCACAAAAGGTGGTGAACTGAGACCTTGCCATGTTCACCATGACCATATTGACTAAGTGTCATCTGACTGGGAGTGACAGATCGTGCATGATGTGCATAAGGATCCCTGTAAGGCCAAGGTGGTGAACGCCCCTGCTGATCAGGCCGAAGCACTCAATGTCAGACCTGTCACGCAAATCAAAATAGAAATAGAAACCTCAGCTGTCAAACAAACCCACACCAGCATGGCAGTGTGAGCATTTTCCTTCACCTTCACTTACCCTCCTGCAAAATAACTGAAAGATATGGAAAACGTACCGTTCATAGATCATTTTCCCACATTTTCCCAGGGCAAGTTCTGGGTTTTCCAACTCGTTCTGTATGGCCCCAGTAGTACCTCCTTGGTTACTATGGCTTCACCATGCGTCACGGTGCCTTGGATTTTCCCACACCGGATTTTCTCACTAAACCCCTCGATCAAATATGATCAATTGTTGGTCAATTTCCCATTGAAGCATCGGTTTCACAGTGCATTTTCCCATGAAAAGATCCATGGAACACTTCGTCTTCTGCGAGCGCCAGGTGCCAACGATTGGCAGCAAGCCCTTGGGGCAGCCGTTTCCATCCATCCGTTTCCTGGCACATCTGGCAATTTTCAGGTGCTGAGGTGCTCAGCAGAGAGTTCAAATACACTAATATAAATAGATGTATTTGACAAAAAGGAACATATCTCTATATATATATATATATATATATCTGTCTCTCTCTCTCTCTCTATACATATATATATATATTCCATAGTTATCCCAGGGACCCAAACATCCTTATCTCCCTTCAAATCCATCCAAACCGATCCAAACTCACCGGACCCAAACAGTTAAACTGAACTACTCCTATCGAGTGGTGCCCCCCAGTAAGTTGCTACTCCTAATCCCCCTTTTCACTAGAAAAAATCACCCAAACTAACAGTGAAATTGGAGTTCTAACAGCAACTCCCCTAACAAACTATCCATCAACATCCACCCACCCTATAGTTATTACTTTGGCTATATATCCTATCAAGCCAGTTGGAGGTGTCTCTTCACCAACGGCCGGCCGCCTGGTCATGGCTTCCCCCAGCTTCTCGTGGCCGAAGCCCTCGCCAGTGCTACCAATGAGGCGTGGCGACCACAGACCGGTGCGGTTCAGCTCGGCCGTGGCGAAACGAGACATGATCAGGGCCTGGAGGGGAAGCGACTGGGGGAACCAGGAAAAATGGGGGGATTTGATTTGACGAATGGGACATTTATGAAAAAATATAGATTTTCCGAGTGATAGTGAAATTGAAAGATGAATTCAATTATGATTTGATTCAGCACATCTCAAAGAAAATAATGATTTTACACCGTGTGGATTTGATGAGTCAACTTTGGGACTTAACCAACAAAAAGTGAGGAATAAACAAGTGAAATTGGAGAGTGTACAGTGTACATGTACAAAGTGAAGTTATAACAAATTAAAATTTGAGCCTCAACCATATCTAAAAAGTAAACATGGAGATTAATTAAAATCGTGCGAACTCGGGATTGAGATCATATTGGATACCCTCCGGTAATCAAACGTGGCAATGGAACATGTCTTATAAATGGAGATTTTAATGAAATAAAACATCTATTGTGGGTTTTCAATTGCCACGATTGATTACCGGATCATCCACACATGCTCATGACAGCAAGCCAGTAGGAGCTAACATGACCAAGAATCCTGCAAGAAATCTGAAGTATACTGCCAGAATCTAGTAAGTAAGAAAACGTATGTCTAAGCATGCCCCTGCAAAGGAGCCCTTTGAGTGGTGCTAAAAAAAAAAGGCTGGCCATCATGGAAAATTGTGCACCCAATAAGTGCTGGCCATCAATGGGGATCCTGTAGGAAAGCATGGTGGGGGCATTGTACTCTCTCTGTGGTATTTCTCAACTAGCAATTCTGCAACATATGGCATAGATATACCATCGGAATCATCCAAATCCGGTTTGAACATCAAGGAGCCAAACGGTCTCGCTCATCTGGGCTGCGTGAGAAAAAGCTCTCAAATTGTTTCCTGAATGGCAAAGGCAGGGCGAAGGACAGGGAAGACTCAAAAAAATAAAAAAGGATTACAAATACGCAATCCTTGTCATTATGACCAGGGAAAGCTATCCAAATGGTACAGAAGACAAATACAGCCAAACCACATCATGTTACTCCCCATTCGTCACTCTTCAGTTCTCAGTCACTCCATGCTATTAGCCATCATGACAATCACAACCAACAATTTCAACATCCCTCAACCACTACTCAACACCAAACACAATCAAAACATCATTCAAAAGCCTTATCATCATTCATCATCATCATTATCATCATCACCATCACCATCACCATCATCATCATCATCATCATCATCAGCATCATCATCATCATCATCATCATCGTCATCGTCATCGTCATCGTCATCAAGTTGTGGCCCATCAGTGAATCAGTGCTGGGTGGCAGGTCAAAGAGACCAGACTTCCAAGCTGCCAATTTCTTCAAAAACTACATAATCATAATTATTGCTTGTATATATATATGTCTAGAATCTATACATTCATCATTTCAAAAGAGAACCCATCAAAATTATTGTTTATAACTTGTATCTGTCACATATCTAACACACACACACATGTATATGTATTTCAACTACATTCAGTCGACGGTTAATCCATAGGCACATCCATCCATCCATCCATCTATCTGTATATATATATATATACAATGTGAGGCCCCCAGGTTATAATAGTTGCTTAACAAAAGCCTCAGTAACTAGTTCGTTATTTGCGTACCATAAACCATAGTGAAATTGGAGTTATGTGCACCAACTGAACGCTATCTTAGCTATCATCATCATCATCAACTACAATTATCAACTAACATTATTTATCTGTATATATATATATAGACATAAATTTCAACAAAACTCACTAAAATGGGAATATCGTTGAACATTATATATATATATATAAATATATATCAACTACGATTATCTATCTCTATATCAACCCCCGAGATCCTCCCAAGCGTCATCTCCGAGACCTCGCCCGATACCTTGGCCGTGACGTTGGGCGTCCTTGGCATCGCAGGAGGTCAGGGGTAACCGTTAAACACCAGAGTGGTAGTGGAAATGATGGGAAAATGTGGGGAAAATGGAAAATGTGGGGAAAATTAAAGGAAACCCTGCGATTTTGCGCGTCAACGTCAAGGTTTCCCGCAGATTTTCCATCAAACGGATCCATTGAATAGTACAATAAGGTGTGCACATGGACTTGGCAACCTCTTGGCCATCTCAAAACTTGGAGACGCCTGTGTGTTCCAAATCTGGCCCGTGTATTGTTTTCGTATCCCCAAGTTACAAGCAGCGTTCGTAGAAGATATTCGTGTTATCCTGGCTTTTGCATTAAACGAGCCGGTAGTCATGAATGCTCATCCCCGCATTCACATACCCTCCCGCGATTCAACAGTTAGCTATGGCAAAACAACGTTGTCAATAGGTAAATCGGTAAATCATCCATAAATTAAATAAATCAACAATTTTCAATCTATATATAAATATATACAGTAAATGTTGATGTTCCATCATTTTCCCGTATAATTTTCCATAGATTTCCCATAAGTCATGGAAAAAAACCATAGCTTCTGACCCATTTCCAAGATCTCCAGGTCATCAAGCCAGGATACATGTCTGTCACGGCCGGTACTTCAGGCTCTAGAACTGCATCTGGGGGAAAGGTTCCTGGCGCGAAAATGCACCGAAAAAGGTGTTCCATGTCAGATTTCTGGGAACTCTATATGGAAAAATTGGGTTTAAATATTGATTTCTGGGAAATGTATGGAAAAATCATGGAAACAACATGAGAAAATGATGGAACATCAACATTTACACTCTAGTAAACTAACAGTTTGCTATGGAACATTGCCAATTTATAGTTGATGTACCTATCGAAATGGTGATTTTCCATAAGCTATGTTAATTTACCAGAGAAGGTCTCATCCATGAAAAACCGTCAAGCGCATGGTTTGAAAGCATGGTTTTGAAAGCCTGACACGGAACCATCTGGCTGAATTATACTATTCATTGAGATTAACCCGGAAATAGCTGAAACTTGCGGTTGGGATGATTCCCCCATCCAGGACCATCCAGAACCATGCGTTAGACGCTGTTATTGGAAAATGTTGATGCTTAAAATCACATATTCATGCATATTGCAGAGCTGAAAGTGACACATAAAAATCGTCGCCTTCGTCATCACTAGCACCATCGTTTGCATCGGACCATTGATCATAACTACCCTCTGGTAAACGTTTACATAACTCAAGAAAAACACCATACTATTAATGGGTAAATCCACTATTTCTATCAACATTTTCAATAGCAAACTGTTAGTCATTACCAAAGGCTATCCAATATCACCGGGTGTTTTAAAGGGGAGTGGACAGTTGGCTTGTTTTTGTCATTTCGGTGATGCCTCCACGGCAGAGATTGGGAACCTTCTTGCGGGATTACTCGTCGCTACGCTGATTATTGGCTGATGACTTGTGTTTACCATACCACTCATCCTCGACAATAGCTCAGCATACAAAGTTTCAACTACATTTCGCCAACATAACACATAGATTTACATACTGTATGCAGCTTAGAGTGCATATGATTGCATTCTTGCGATTGCCACAAGTTGCATCTTTTTTCCAAAGTGCAACCTTAATCAAAAATCACTGAATGTAGGTAAATAATGGTAAAGCACCCTAAAGCTAGCCTAATGCCATATCAGCATACTCATTGCGGTAAACCAACGTAAACATGCCATGGTTAATGTTGTTACTACCAGTCATTGCCATAAGATACAAACAATATCATACATGCACCATTAATGGCAATGCAATATGTGTAAAATTATTTAAACAAACATATAATACAGAAACTGCTTGTCAATTGACATAATCATTCATACATATATTCATATGTTATAGTGATGTTACCACGCTAAATACCAACATAAGTGTACCAACATACGATAATTCTACAAAACTGACAGTACTTTTATAAAATTACTTTCACATAAGTCATGTACATATTTCTTCTACTCAAAGGAGCACCACGGCGCCTTCTGATGATTTAAACAGCTTCTTATGGAAACTCGCTGGCCCTTTCCGTGTGCAAAGCATCGAACTTTCTATGTGCCATGGTTTCCAGGTCGCATATATTCAAAACTAGGTAAGTCATCGAACTAAACGTGCTATTTCCCATAGCAAACTGTAAATTAACAGTTTCAACATTATTATTCCATCAAATCCAAGTAACATCATAACGTCATGTTTCATATCCCAAACAACCATTGTTCATGAATAGTCCTTAAAGCATCATGTTTCATGGTTAACTTTCACTTTTACCCATTTTGTCCCATGTTTTTTGCCATTCTGACTGACCGGTCCTTGTCCCTCCGGCTCCATAGAGCCCGCCGCTGCCGCCGGCGCTGCGTCGGGCGCATCGGAAAGGATCTTGGCGTTGAGCATCGCCTCAGAGACGTGGATGGAAGAAATTCTGAGAATGGAAAATCACCCACTAAACATAGCGGATTTAGTCTGGTTGGTGGTTGAGCCACCCCTCTGAAAAATATGAGTTCGTCAATGGGAAGGATTATGTAATATATTGTGGAAAATAAACATAATGGATTTAGTGGAAACTAATCTTTCAACACCTATCTGCCAGGATCTATGTGAACATTTACAGGGTATTATAAGCACATAACCATATAATGTGGGTAAAACAATGCCATAAACCATCCCCCAGTCATCACCACAGGTGGTATGTTTGCCATTCCGAAATGGCTGGTTTATGACATTGTTTTACTCACATTAGATAGGTATTTAGATGGGAACATCATCTTATAAATTGGGATTCTTCTATTGGATTCCTAGGAAACATTGTGAATAATGGGATTTTAATTGGATAAACCATCTACTGGTGCAGGATTTCTTCCATACACAGTATCATAGAGATATCACAAAGAACTAAAGGTATATATATATATATGGAGATTTAATGGGGATTGCTTGGAGATATCATTGGAGGTTTTAGTGGGACTACAGTGGTGGTTTCATGGGAAAATGGGGATAGAACATGGGAATTTAGCCACCTAATATGAGGAAATAATAGAGAACATCAGGGAACCAGAATTAACCCAATCTGACGACACAAGCGAGACGGGCAGGTGATGTGCCATTGTTCCATTGACACGTTTGATTGCCAGAGGGTATCTGCATAATATATATATATATACATAAATATACACATATAAATGCATACATTATACATATATGCACTGTGTAAACATGTAAAAATATATGCCGGCAAGATAACATATAAAAAGTAAAAACATATAAGAAACCTGTATATATATATATGTACAGCATATATATATATCTATATCTATATATATACATATGTGCGTGTGTGTGTGTGTGTTCTGGTACCAACTCAGCAATCCAGGGGGGTGTTCAAAGAAATCCAGGGGAACTACCCTCTGGTAAACTAACATAGCTATGGAAAATCACCATTTTTAATGGGAAAATCAACTATTACTGACCGTTTTCAATAGCTATGTTAAATTACCAGAGGGTACATGGAACTGCAGGTGGTGAGGGTTGTAAGGAGCGTATGGCAGGGCAGTGTGAGAAGCCATGCCATGCCAAATGAGAAGTGACAGTGGGCCTGCTCAACACTGGTGAACCAAAGTACGACAGCCCATCAAGAGTGATTGGCTGCTCATCATTGTCCATCATAATTTTCCAAAATGTTATTCAGTTTTCCCCCGGACCGGTTGAATATTCATAATAAATTTCAACATTTTCTCATTTTCTCTATTCAATTTGCCCCCCAAAAATGTTCATTGGTTGTTCATCATGTTCTAATACGTTCCGTATTAAAATCACCATTCTGAGGGGAGGCATATACCATATACCCTCTGGTAATTTAACAGTTTGCCATTGAAAATGGCCATAGAAATAGTTGATTTACCCAGCTAGAAATGGTGATTGTCCATAGTTGTGTAAAACGTTTTCCAGGGGGTATCTCCCAAATGAATCTAAATTATATAAATCAGTCACTAATTCAATAGGATTAATGGCTATTAGGAATACACCCTGGTAATGACTGACATAGCTATTGAACATGGCACTTTATAGTTGATTTACCCAGCTATAAAATGGTGATTTTCCATAGTTATGTTAACGTTTACCAGAGGGTAACCATAGAAAAATGCTGGATCTTTCAGATCTTTCCATATAAATCACCATTTTCCCATGCTTTTCCCATGGTTTTCCCATGGTTTTCCCAAGCCATGAGTTCCTCAGCATCCTGCCACCCGGGCACGGCCAAACGTGACTCTTCCCAGCGCTGCGCCGCAGGGGTCCGCTGCAGGCCGTCGGCCTCCGCGAAGTCCTCGTCCGGCTTTGCTTTGAACACCTGCAGAGGTGGAAAGCCTGGGAGTTGCTCCAGCTGTGTGGCCAAGTGTGAGAAAAAAAAAATATATTAATTTACATATATTTACATGTTCTATACAAATATATTTATATTTATATACTATATATATATACACTATATATATACACTATATATATATACACTATATATATATTATTATATGGATATGCTGATCACAATGATTTAATAATGGGATACTATCATACCTATAGGAATAATGAGTCAATAGATGTAATGATGTTTATCCGGCAACACCAAGAAAAATAGGGATAGAAGTGGGAGAGTTCACCAACAGCAATGGTGTCCTCAAACGTGGCTGGCTATGGAGAAAAAAAACGAACTAAATGGAGGTTTGTAGCTGGGAAAATCATCTATACATCCGGGATGTAGCCTATGGCCACGTTTGATACCGGATGGTAAACCTATAAAAATCATCTTTTATCCATGGTGAAACTCAAGGTTCGTGTACGCTCCGGTCATTCATAAAGGTTCTCTGCTGCCCGGCTCCGACCCCCCATAGCGCGACAGACCTTGGACACCTGCATAACTCTATCCTCGGCAAAAGACCATGGGTTTGCACATGGGAATATTCAAAACAAACGACCAAAACCCATCAGAAACCGACATGGATAACAAAGAAGAACAAAATCCCTCTGCTGTTTTTGTGTCTTTTTTTTTCTTATGTGGCATGTGTTGACAGTACTCGTTGCTATCCATGCCCCACCGGCAAACCCTCATGGCTGATATTGAAACACCATTTATGCCAAGCCCTCGTGGTTGGTATGTCATATCATACCCAGCCTTCAAGCTGCATTTTTCCACCTTCATTCCACTTTTTGTCGGATAAAATGCCAATTTCAGTGGGTTCAGTGAGGGTCTAAGTACCCTCCGATAATCAAACATGGCAGTGCAAAAAAAAAAAAACTTACCCTCTGGTAAACTAACATAACTATGGAAAATCACAATTTTTAATGGGAAAACTCACTATAAATGGCAATTTTCAATAGCAAACTGTTAGTTATAGACCATGTTCACATTAAAATCTCCATTTGATTCGGGAATTTCCCAGGCCTTCCTTGATTACGGGAAGTGAATCAAGATTCCTATGTCCTATTGAAATATCAACTTTTGGAGTGGTCATTGTTTTAATCCTTTGACACATGACTAAACTAAACAAAGAAATCTGTAGATACAAACCATCAAACAAACTCTACCAAGTATAAATCATACTAAACTGTTCTCTCTCTCCCCAAGTTATATCCACAATGCTAAATGTAAATCAACGTAATTAAAATTTCATTCTATTCCAATGACACCTGCAAGCTCAAAAATTAGGGCATCCAAGATCGGATAATCATCTTCCCAACGGTCCACATCCAAAAGGCCGATTAAATCACCAATAAATAAATCTACATGTTTGATGGTATAATAAGATATAATAAGATCATGTTAAAACATGTTATGAATCAAATAAAATAAGTCATGTTGTCATGTTGAACCATGGAGAATCATATTGAATCACCAATGAGGACAATTTTGCGTAAAATAATCATGGAACCATCTTGAAAACCCAGGTGAAATCACCAAAAATCAGGAGAATATGAGGAGAATTACATCCGTACATAATGTGGTCTATTCTCTTTCTGTGATATTTGTGATATTAGATGTTCCAATATGAGGAGAAATACCCTCTGGTAATCCAACAGTTTGCTATCGAAGATGGCCCATACAAATAGTTGGTATTTACCTATAAAAATCGTGATTTTCCTATAAAAACAACAGCTATATGTAAAGGTTTACCAAAGGGTACAATGTGAGGCCCCCAAGATAGCTAAGTTTGTGAACATAACTCCAATAACTATGGTTTATGGTACTTATAACAAACTAGTTACTGGGGCTTTTGTTAACCAACTTATAACTGGGGGGCCTCACATGGTATGGAAGAATCATGGGAGAATCCCTCCATCGTTTCATCGCCACGTTTCGGGCGGCGCATCGTCCGCCCGGGCCGCCGTTGCGCTGGCGGCTGTGCCGCTGGTGCCGACGCCGTCGTTGCAGCGCTCGGCGCAGCAGCAGCGGAGCCAGGGCATGGCGTCGAAGTGAAACATCCTGGAGATCGGCAGCTGATGGCAGCTGCAGGGGATGTGTTTTTTTCTATTTGCTTTATGTTTTCTTGTTATGTTGCATATTTTTTGTCCATGGTTTCTTGCCATTTTTTGGGGGAGACCTTTAGATGCCTTTCGTTGCGAAGGTTTTTTTTCAAGAATTCTTGGGGTCCTTTCTATGGTCTTTCATGATTAGTCTAGAATGATTTGGTGGTTTTCAAGGTTTGCTACAGGTTCTGGCAGGGTTTGACTCGACTTGTTGATATGCTGCTCAAGGTGTCAGAAAGCAAAGAAGTCGCTTGGGCCTGACTTATCAAGAAAATACAGTCAACTTGTGGATATTGAGATTTCGGTGCTTCAATCCATCGGATGTCTTTGGCTCCGGCCCCCCAGTGGAAGAGAACTATCCCTCATCTTTATGGCACGTCCCGACGACGTTGCTAGCAACTGTCCACCGCCCCCGAAAAACTGGCCGCTATTCAGCCTGAGCCAAATGGGGCCATATCAGCTATCTCTGCAGATCCATCAATGACACCCTGTGTCCAAATACATGCAATGCACGGGAGAAGAGACAGATTCGAATCAACCAATTTGGGTCAAAACCCTGTATATCAAAATCATTGGCAAACGGAATCCCCTCAAACAGATGTTGACCTCCAAAAAATGGAACTCCATTCCATGCAACATAACTTTGGGGCATCCGCTTATTTTGAGGCAAACCGTTTAACCAAATAGCCTCCCGTAATCAGATGTGGCAATGGAAAACCGACCATTTATAGATGATGTTCCCAGCTACAAACCTCCATCTAGTTCGGGGGTTGTCAGATGTTTTCAGTTCCCATCGATGACACGAGAGTGACAATAATCTCCCAATATTCCCATGATCTATTTATCCCCAAAAAGCCAAGCAAATTTACTATCGTGTCTTGATTCCTCAGACCTATAAGATGGTACTATTCAGTTATAATGTTGATTTGAGATTTCAAAAAAATCAACCAATAGAATGCATGGATTTACCAAATAATTCCACATGCTTATGGATAGTACCAATAATACCAATAATTCCATATGATCATGCATAATAATGACACATGGCATGATTAATAATAATCCAATGATTATACCAATAGTGGCATATTAATATGGACATATTATGGATAATATGATAATACCAATAATATACCCATAATACGAATATCTATCCATGATTAACCCATGGCACATGTGACACATCAACCTGTTTGACCCATTTGACCCATCCCATCCCCACCAGCCTCCCTTAGCAAGGTGGTCTTGCCAGCATCTGGCACACCTGGCCATGGAAAAATCGTGACCTCTGCTGTGTCCGTTGATGCATGAATGAGTTTGGATAGAAAACCAGAAGAGATGATAAAATCAAAGTGTTTATGCGTTCAATGTTTCCAGATATAAGTTTCTGTGTTTGGTCTGGGCTCATTTGGGGGGGTATTAAGGTAATATACAGTTGTAATAATAGTTTGGTTTTTGGGGTTACTGTAATTTTTTCTCAGAAAAGGATCGATAAAACAATCATCCATGAAACAATCAGATGGATGAATGAGAAAAGACATGCAAGTTAGATTGGAAACTTGAAGTGGGAAAGAAGAAAATGAAGATGGATGGAAACATATGGGTATGGATCAATACCTATTAATACCATTTTTAGTGGGATGAACATCCATTTACCAGCTATTTTGATGTTCACCAGGGGTACAAGGTTTTGACCCATCCCCATATGAGGTTGTATTGGATGAGACGCGTGGTAAATGGAACATATGGAGTGAAACATGATGGAACAATGGCTATGGTGGATGATATGGCGATGAGAAGCGAGGCAACGAAGCCCCCAAGACTAGTCACTACTTTGAAGCCATATACATATGGAAAATTGGTGATTTTATGGTGGTTTAATGGTGATCTAATGGGATTTACCTCCTGGTAATTTAACATAGCTATTGAAAGTTGCCATTTAGTTCGTTGATTTAGCCATCAAAAACTGTGATTTTCCATAGACGTTTATAGGAAGGTAATTTTCATGAAATCTCTAGATCCAAAAATATATCAGCACCCTAAGCCCATCAACTGCCTGCCACCAACAGCAGTTTGGTCCTGGCCAAGGACAAACGTTGAAGCTGCACAGCTTGCACCACACGTCTGGCTGCCTGAGGGCGTCGCGATCGGGGGGGGGTGGAGATGGGTGGAGGATCCTCTCACTTATAATGGGGATATAGTCAAACACTATATTATGGATATAACCAACTTATAATGGGTATATCAGTATATCCTCCATTTATATTCAACAACAGTGAGATTCAAATTTTAAATGGTTTTGCGGAGGATCTGGCAATCAAACATGGCTTGATGAGATTATCCCCCAGGTATAGATGTGACAATGTGTGTTTCTCCACCATTTAAATTTCCTGGCAGGCCACCATTGATTCACGGAAAGAAACCAACTGGTTCAAAGAAGCCCGGTGAACGGAACGGGGCTCCCCCCCATTCAGTGGGTTATCACAACTATGGATGGATTAAAAATAATTATACGCCTATTAGCCACATAAGTGGGATGATCCTCCGAGTAGGGGCATCTGGTTGTTTTACTGGTATGGAAGCCAAGCGAATATAAGCACAGAAAATGCTTGGGAATGCCCCACGTCCCATCTTGGTCCTTCCATTGGGAGTTATCATCTGGTAAGTGTAACATAGCTATAAAATGGGAGATAATGAGATATAACGGGAAATTGGGGTGTGGGGGGTTTAACCAACAACAATGTGGGGGTCGGAAAAAACTAACATGATGAGTATTGTCGGTTTCTAATTAGTGCGATGGTAAGTGTTAAAACTATAACCGACCATTGGAATAATCCAGAGTTTAGCCAACAACAATGCAAAACATAGGAATAATATGGAATATATATATATATATATACATACATAATGGGATGGAATGGGATTTACCCTCTGGTCACTTAACATAGCTATGAATACTGGTCATTGTTAATAATCATATAATTATATAATTATATATATAGTTATTACCATATATTATTAACAATGACCAGTATATGATTGTTAACATTGCTAATAATCATATATAATATATATCTTTACAGTGTTTCATAGTTTTGGCTGGTTACCAACTGGTGCAGGATTTCGCAACCATCGATCAACCGGGCGGGATCAGGCGGGATCTGCAACCGCGCCTGTTGTCGTGGTTCTGACTTATGGCCCTGGCGTACAAACATGGCTGGGAAATTCCTTAGTAATTGGTATTTACCATCTGGTGATGACTAACATAGCCATGGAAAATCCCAACCATAAATGGAGGTTTCTAGCTGGGAAAATCATCTATTTCTATGGGCCATCTATACCATGGCTATGTTAAATAACCAGAGGGTAGATAGGAATATCATCTTGAAAATAATTGGGATTCTTCTATTGCCCTGTTTGATTCCCAGAGGATCTATTCCACAAAAAATAATAACCTGGTGTATGGATCTGGTTATGGCAATAGTTTTTGACTTTTTATATACATAGATTGGTGGAGAAGGGTAGCCAAGTTTGCTTTAAAAGTGGATGTTGAGAAAGATGAAGGTGGGCTCACTAGTGGTATAAGGAACTCCTTTTTGACCGCAAAAGCCAACATTAATTCAAGCACTTCGATTCTTCCGGATTCGAATATTCAAATGATCCAGGCAGGTATGAACCAAAATGTGGGTCATCTGAATTTATGATGGGCCGACATAGCAAAAGCCATGGGAAAAACTCATTGGGCCATTGTGGCGAAAGAAGAACCCCCACACAATTCTCAACCGGTTGGTGGTTTTAACCATCTTCACAAATATGAAAGTCAATGGGAATGATTATCCCATATAATTATTAAATTATGGAAAATAAACATGTTTGAAACTACCAACCAGTCAATCTATACTGAAAGATATGCTTCCCCATACATCAACGGCTCACAGATTCATCTTTAACCACTGCCAAAACTGACCCCGTTAGCACCTCATCTGCGTCCAATAGCGAGAGCCAAGGATTCCTCGGCGATATGGACATTTCACTGGGGCCCCAGTGAGTTTCTCATGGGAGTTCAAGATAGATCTGGATCTAAGGCTGGGCTTTGGTGATTTCAACTCACCATTTTAACAGCGTCTGCAACGAAACCCAGCGGCCCATGCCCATCTTGAGCACAGGCGACCCCGGCCACATCAGCCGCGGTGCCGCATGGCAAAAAAAAACAGAACGTGCACGTGGTTGGCCACAGCTGGGACAGACTGTCCCACCATTGCCCTCAGATAGATATATTCGCACCCTTTCTGGGGAAAATGATGCTATATCTGGCAAGATGTTGACGTGAATGCATGTCCTTGTTCCACAGGTGAGAAGCACATTGCTCCACTTCGAGTCTTGATGCAGTCTTTCCTTAAAACATCTTCGAAGAAAACAATAAAACCATGATGATTCTTTGTCTCAGTGGGTTTCTACATGGCAATGAGTCCAAACATGTCAAAACCCTGGCACCCTACCCTAAAATAGCTGGTGAATGTTTGTTTATTCACCCAAATATGGAAGGACTTCGAGACCACCGTCAAAAAAAACATGTTCCAACATCGCCCGTGACGTCTGTGCCATGCTAAAAAGCGGGCGCCGACTTCGCCGGCCCCGCAGCCAAAAAACAGGATTGAAGCCACAGGGCGGTCCCGTTGTAAGGTTTGCGGCCAAAGGAGTTGTGATGAAAAAACGCAAGCCTCAACCATGCTACTCACTATTCATGCATAACATAATATGATTATAATTATATATATATAGACTGAATGATGCTCATGAAAATGAGGAACTACATATTGGGTCTTGGAGTATATACTTGGCCACACTGGATTCTCAACTTCATCAACACCAACATCAACACAAACAAGGGAAATGAGGAACTATGCAAATATAGTAAATGATATCATCTGTACAAGGGAAATATAAAAAATATATATATATATCCAAATACAGTAATGATATCATATCCAAATATCAAATAGTATCCGATTCATCCCAATGCCACCATAAAAATACAACAGAACACCAATGAGCCCTTGCCAAAAGAAATTAAAGTGATGAGTCGTTACATCTCCCCAGCGGATCAAACATAAACCACCCATGGGGCGATAGAAAGGAAGCATCAGCGAAAATGAACAGCGATTACCCTCTGGTAACCTAACATAGCTCTGGGAAATTCACCATTTCTAATGGGTAAAACCACTTGTTCTATGGTATTTCTATGGCCATGTTCAATGGCTATCACTATTTCTATGGTATTTCTATGGTATTTCTATGGTTTCTATGGCCATTTTCCATCCCAAGTACCGCCCCTCAGCGCCATCGGGTCATCGTTGACTGCACCTTCACCAAAGGTGCGTTCCCTCCATCCTGGCGACACAGGGCGACCCATCACCGAAGTTACGGCGAGGCGACCCTGTGATGGTTGGCCATTTATCAACTTCAACATCAACTGGTGATGTTGTAATGGCTATGAACTTCAACTATCACTATGGCTGGCATGTTATGAATAAGTTTTTTCATGGGGATGTTGAACATTAGCTATAAAATTAGACATGGTAAATATAGATGAGCTAGAGTAGATGGAGCCCCTCTGTTTCACCGGCGTTCCGCAATCGGTCATCATCCCATTGTGGTGGCCATCATCTGGTGTCAAACCACAAGCCGCACCAACGATCCAGCATGTTCGATCCCATTTCACTAATTACCCTCTGGTAAACTAACATAACTATGGAAAATCACCATTTTTTATGGGAAAACTCTCTATAAATGGTCATTTTCAATAGCTATTTTGACATAACCAGAGGGTATTTATAAAATCCCACATATCGTGACATCCCAAGTAGTTTCCCCTAACCACATCTAACCACCCCCAAGTTTTCACCTTCAACGCGCTTCGGATCTCCACCAAAGCCTGTTCCACCCGTGCCATCCGTTCGGACATGTCCTGCCGCTGTCAAAAGGCCGTGGGTGCTGCAGCGGTGCCAAGTTGGGTCATGATTCGGTCATAGAAATTCCACCAAAATGATCCAAAAGGTTCAATTCATAATGATTTTAGTGGGATTTTTGCTTCTATGTATCTTTTTGGGGGGCTTGTAAAACTCTGCTTTGTTGGTAGTATAACTATACTTGTCACTTTTTTTTGAGAAGTTGGTGTATTAGCCATCTATGAGAATTGCTGCTAATGCCCATACACCTGGCACCTTGTTGAGAACATTGGCCGATTTCTTGATGATTTGTACGGCTAGTTGGTGAATAATGTGATGATTTGCCCAGGAGCTCGTGGTCAGGAATTGCCGGGGTGTTCAACTTGACAATTCTCCGGTGGAATCCCAAAATCGCTTACGAGCGACCCCCATCTCATCACCTTTCTGGTAATTTAACATAGCCAAAAAACAAAACATGCCATTTAAAAATTTAGTTCCATGATTTACCGATATCAAAAGCTATTACTATGGTGATGTTCCAGTTCGCAACCTGTTAGTTTAATTACTGGTATGTTTTTCCTCAGCGGTGCCGCAAGTCCTGGATGATCTTGTCCTTTTGATCCTCGTCTGCGGTGTTGTAGTCTTTGTTGCTGGGGGCACACCACCAGAGAAAACTCCTCTGGCGTACTTCCTGCGCACGAAGAAAGAACGGCACTATGCGGCTGCGGCTGCTGTATGCCCCAATTAAACCACCATCATCATCCGCCTGAATGAATGAAAACATCATAAAAACTCACCGGAAATGAGGTTCTTTTGGGATAGTTGCCTCTACTAATTATAAACATTTCAGTGACGTTGCAGTGACAGACCTGTCACAATTTCTCCAGATAGGGTATGATTTGCCTGTACATTTGGGTGATGTTTGGGTGGTAAATCGGAGGTTAATCTACTTCACAAAGGATGATCTCATGGATGGGCTGGAGCGATGGGCTGTTCACGAGATTCTACTGGGATTTCTGCACCCTCCGAGGCAGTTCCATAAGTTGCATGACCATGACCTATCTCCGTCTATCACAAAGATCACAAGGACTTTGATTGTTTCCTTACTATCAAAAAATGAATGGTCCATCCCATCTTGATTTGTTGTGCCGATGATGTGGTACAGTACTCGCAAGTAAACCACTTTCTTTTACTATAGTTTATTACTAGAAATAGTGGTAGCAATCATTCCTTGTAAAATGCGAAAGTTCATCATCCCATTTCTTCAACCATCCCAAGTCATCACCATTTTGATGGCTGCGACATGCTGCGACCATAACCAGGACGCCTCACTCTCCCAGGGCCGGATGACCAAACAGCACTTCAGCAAGGACACGCCCGCGAAGAGAAGCAAGGCCGCCAGCAGCCCGGGGGTCTCCTGCGGAGGGAGTCTCTTCGAGCTCGGGTCACATGCCGATTTTATGAATGGTGTTCTGGTTATAGGTGGTATAAAGTATAAACCATGGTTATGGAACATTAAAACTTGGTATGATTTTCAAAAGTTTTTAGCCTTCAGGTTAAAAATGTGAATGGGAGAATTAACTATAACTGAGGGTTTGAATGGGAAAATCAACTATTAAAGGGGAGATTTCCAATTGTCACTGTCACGGTTGATTACCAGGTACATGGACGATGGATAGAGATCTTCAGGGTGCCAATGATCCAGGAGTGGAACTCGAGCAACACCATCTAACTTTTTGTGGGGATCAATCCTTTTGAGCAAAACAGTGCCATAAACCCTCCCCAAATTCACCATAAATAGGTGGTATAATTCATTCCCCAAATAGATGGTTTATTATTGTTTTACCCACAATATACCCTTTTTATCCCTTTTTGTCTTTTTTCAATGACAAGGGGCCCGTTTGTTGATCATCTTGGGGTCTCCGTTGTCAGCGTAAGCTACGAGGCGGATCCCGCCTCAATGAGGATGCAGAGAAGCCAGAAGCCAACGAAGAGAAATGACAGGATCAGCCAGAAAATGACCCATTTCCCTGCGCGCGCAGCGAAGATTTAATAAACCTTAAAAAACTCTGGGAGATTGACAGGTCTACCTTTTGGTATTTTAACATAGCTGTTAAAACAAGATTGAAAAAATCACCATTTGGAGTGGGTAAATCATCTATCGTTACATGGGCCATTTTCCACAGCCATGTTGGCTTTGTCATAGCACTGCATCCCGGCCATGGCACCCACTCTCAAGTTCGACCGACGGTCCCAGAAAGAGATTCGATGTTTTGGATCCTCATCTATGTATAATGTATATATATATGTGTGTGTGTGAGTATATATGTATATTTGTGTGTATATATACACATACACACATCTCTCTCTCTCTCTCTCTCTCTCCCTACATATCTATATATAATTATACATATACTTCAGGTATATATATATAATTATTTCTCTATGTGTCTGTTTGAAGGAGAAACGGAATACAAAATCGTTGAACAAACATTCCTTGAAACCAGCAATGATTCAGGATCTCCGCAGCCATGGCGACCTCGGGTCATACACACAGGTAGCACCGGTTGCACCATGCAGTGGACGCAGATGTCAGCCCTTTCCTGGCTCTCCGGTGAAAATGGTCCCTGAAACCAATCCATTGAAAAAAAGGCACAACAAAAAAAACCATCATTGGGACTGGAATATCAATAACTTTCATGATGATACTTGATGATAGTTGATGATAGTTGATGATAGTTAATGATGATAGTTAATAATTAACTATAGATATCTGGTTGGTGGTATACCTATACCCCTCTGAAAAATATGAAAGTCAATTGGGATGATTGTTCCCAATATATGGAAAAATAAAAATTGTTCCAAACCACCAAACAGAAATGCTATTTACTCAACTACTCTTCTAAAGATAGCTGGCATGTTGTCATTGTGGCATTTTTTGCGGCAAAAAGATTTATAAAATGTAATGTTCTGGTTGCTACTTCAATTTCATTTCAGTTCCAGAATGCAAACAGTACATTCTGTCAACTTAACATAGCTATAGATAGTCACCCTTTTTAAAAGGTAAAGCATCGAGCTAAATTGAACAACATGTCCATACCAAGCTCTTAAATTAGCAGTTTAAACACATTCATCCGTCTCATTAAGTCACCATTTTCCCTATATGTTTAAAAGACGCCAAAGGGCATCCACTCACACACATGTCCTGCAAGAAGAGGTTGGTGGCATGAGAATGTGCTTGTTCGTAAGCACGGCCGTGGACAGCGATGAAGATGTTCAGCAAGGAGATACAAAACACGATGACCTTACTGGCGCTTTGCCATGGTCAAGTTCAACATTGGATTCAACCACCAACTATATATATATATACCATCTGGTTATGACTAACATAGCGAACTGGAAAATCCATGAAATAAATGGAGGTTTATAGCTGGGAAAATCATCTATAAATGGGCCATGTTCCATGGTTATGTAAAATAACCGGAGGGCATATATATATATACATATACTGTATAAATAAATATATATACATATATACATACATTGTTGGCTATTACCAATCAATCGTCTATATAATATATATATACATACATACATACATACATACATACATACATACATACATTAATTACATACATTAATTACATACATTAATTACATACATTAATTACATACATACATACATACATACATACATATATATATATATACTGTTGAGAAAAATATAACCAACTATATTGTTCATCTCTATGGAACAAAACATGACTCTATGTAAATATACATATTTGATACGTATGTATATCATGAGAGTCAACACAACCCCCTCCCCTTACCCCCCCCCTCCAGAGTTATCTAGAAGTCCTGATTCCAAGTCTCTTGTATAAAGTTTACTGTTTTCCAAAATAACCTGGGAATAGAAGGGGTTAGTATCCAGCTCCTTCCCCATAAAATTGTTTTAAAACATATCCGTACCAAACATGCCTAGCCTATCCAGCACTGTTTCTGACCTTATTCACAATTCATCTACCCTCTGGTAAACGTTTACATAAGTGTGGAAAAATCACCATTTTTGATGGGTAAATCAACGAACTAAATGGCATTTTTGTCAATAGCAAACTGTAAACGTTTACCGGTATCCAACCTGCCTAGCCCTTCACAGCTTGATAATCCCAACGAAAAAAAAAAGGCACTGCGCCGTCGCCGTTTTTCAGTTTCTTAGCGAAAAAAAACCCAGCAATGTCCCCATTGTTTGGGCAATGAATTGCACCTCTTCCTGCAATTATTCACCATTTTTTTGCTTATTCCCAGCTTCTGTCTGGATTTCCTCATTCCTTGGGCAATTCTGCAAGCTATTCTGCTTATTCCCAGCTTATTCCCGGCTTATTCCAAGCTAATTTTGGGCAATTCTGAAAACTATTCTGCTTATTCCCAATTTAAATAACCAAAGGGCAATCAGCAACTCACAGAATCCTTCCCTCAATTTCCCCTATGATCCCCTATGTTTTCCCAACATTTTCCTTCAAATTTCTGCATGTGTTCCTTCAATTTTCCCACGTTTTCCCTAAATTGTCCATCAATGTTTTCTCCGGTGTTTCTCATGTTTTCATCATTTTTCCCATGTTTTCCTTGAATGTTCCTATCTGTTCCCTCATTTTTCCCATGTTTTTCATCAATTTTCCTTAGTTTTGCCCAAGGTTTTCCCATGTTTTTCGCAAAATAATCACGGCCCAGGTGCCGCGATGAGCAGCGAGGCCGCGGTGATGTAGTCGCCATTGCCCGCCGCATCGCCACGGCCACCCAACTTCCTGGTGAGATGGTGGCTTTATGGGGGAATAAAAAGAGGATGTAATGGAAATTACATAACCCATGGTGAATATTTATGGGGATATAATGGGATTTGTTTTTGGAATATTTGGAAAATATGGATTATATCCCATTTGAAATATAATATGTATATTTGGAAAATTAATTCGCCATTATTCGCCATAGACCCACCATATTTAGATTTATTCGCCATAGAATAATTGGAATATTTGGAAACTATAGATATAATCTATTTGAATATAACTGATATTATTTGTAACTAATGGTTTATATTGATTATAATCTATTTGGATATCATGAAATATAACTATTGTATCCAAGATATCCAATTATATAATAGATGGATATCCATGATGTAATGGATTCCATGTAATAATTAGAGGATAATACAACTATTCAATATCCATGATATCCATCCACCTTCCCCACTAACTATAGGATTGTTGTTATCATGGATAACTCATCTTGTTGGTTTATGAAGTATATAGTTACCCCCTGGTTATTTAACATAGCGAACTGGCAAATCACCCATTTGTCAATGGGAATTTCAGGATCCTAAATTGGAGGTACGTTAGTACCATATGTTTGGCCATGTTTTCTGGGGATATCCCCTTACATAGGCCTGAAAAATAGGTTCCTGAAATGGCCATTGACATTTTGAGATGATTTATGATGATTTACCTTTTTTTAACATTGTGATTTCCTACAGGATGGTGCCCCCCAGTGATGGTTGTTGGTTTATAAACCCCATGAATACTAGTTCGTTATACCCACTATGAACATCATAACCCGGAATAAAACGCTATATGACTGGATTATAATGGTATAATGTGGGTACCATTAGATCTGCCATAAACCATAGTTAAGATACTTATATCTCAACTGAACGCAATCTTGGGGGCCTGATTCTGTATATGATTGGATTACACTGGTGTAGTCATACTTGCTTGTATATGGTTTATAATGGTACAGTTTATTATAATGCTATATATATATATATGGATAAACCCATGGACTTATATGTCTAGTGGATGATAATCTTATTTTGTTTAAGAATTGGCCATTGGTTGATATGATATAGTGATATTGGCCATATGTAGGATATCTATGATTCATGTTTGATGGAACTGACTTATTGTATTTTCCATATTATATTGGTATCCTATGATTTGCCATATATATAAGTTTGCAGGTAATCAAAAATTGTATAATGCATATAAATGGGAAATATCTAATATCCAACCTTCTCTCTATTTGGATATCATGGAATACAACTATAATGATAGTATCATAGCTAGTTATAACGGTTATTCATGAATATCATGGATAATTGAATGGCAATGATCGGTTTATCGGTTTATCCCATGATCGTATTTTCTCCATCGCCTACTCCATCGCAGTTCAGCAGAGCTAGAGGAGAGATTTTTTTTTCTGAATATAATGGTTCTGTATGATAATTATAACTACATATGGATTAATTATAATGTTTATCTATGACTGGCAATTGGTTGGTGATATGATATGGTTATTTCAAATGGCTAACACAGACATGTCGAGTTTAAATGAGTTTATGGGATGACATGGGACAAATGGGATATTGGGATATAGTCTATGGTTATTACTGAATTACCGAAATGGGATAGTTGCCGATAGTTGGCTGATAACCAACTTCAGTTTGCTCCCTTTAGATAAGTCAGCTATGGGGCACCATCTTGTAGACTAGACCTCCTAGATATAGACATCGGCAAAACATTTAACATGGTTTCATATGATATCCAGGTAGTCACTTCGCAAACTTAGTTACGGGTAGTTCACCAATATAGCCATAGCCCTCTTTCATGCTGCTATTCAAAACGGCACATTGTAGGCAAATAAGTTCCGCCATGGAGACTTCTCAAATCTTCTCAACAATCACCAGGTGCATCACACATATCACACATATGGCTATGGATCAATACCTATTAATACCACTTTTAGGGGGATGAACATCCATTTATCAGCTATTTTGATGTTCACCAGGGGGATAGGGTTTTGACCCATAACCATATTATGAATGCTTCCAGCATGTTCCAGCATCTGGTTGCACAGGCTAAACACAAGCTGACTTGGTCGCATGGATGAATCGTGAGCTATGCGACAACTTGGTTCCATCATGTTCCATCTCACATAGCTGTGGAAAAAAATAGAAAATACCCTAGACCCTCCTGGTAAACTAACATAACTATGGAAAATCACCAGTTTTAATGGGAAAATCCACTATAAATGTGGTATTTTCAATAGCTATGTTAAATTACCAGAGGGTAAATGAGGCTGTTCATGGGAAAAATCAGCTATGTTCATGGGCCATCTTCATCCATTTTCCAGATGTATCAGGACATGCGGCAAGGTCTGGATGATGCCGTCACCATCCACTGTGAAGAGCAGCTTGATGGAACCAATCCTCTGCTGAACAGATGGGATTTATGGGATTTTTCTGGATGAAAGGTGGGATCACTCCGAAAAATATCATTACATCCATTATTTGGGATGAATTCTTGATGATTATAAATCTTATAATCCCAAATGATTGATGATTATAGAATATGTTACTCCTATAGTGGGATAAATCTTATAATGATTATATTGTTGATGAATCATCATAATGAACTAATAATGATGATTATAAATCTTATAATGAACCAATGAATACCAATGATGATTATAAAGTTTTAAAAATCTATGTTCTCTTTACTCAATCAATATTTTGGTCCAGGGCCTTACACTGCACTGTGGCCTGCATCGACGTGTTTTTTCAACACCTGTTGACCTCCAATATTTTTTAGCGATGATAGGTCCCACCATCCTGTACCAGAAAAATCGACGTTCTCAACGGCGCAAGTTCACTATATATATATATACATATGTGATATATATATATATATATATATATAAGTATATGAAATATGATTGGGTTATATGTAGTTCACTGATCAGAAAAACATCTCATGTAGTACTATTGGATGATATATCCCACTGGTGCCAGTGGTAACTCCATGTGACGCCAAGATTCAGGACGACCCATGGACCGCCAGTTACCTGGGCGTCCCAAGTAGGGGTCAGGATACTCAATCTTATCCAGCAACACTTGGAGGTACAACTATAAATTGGTCAGCGCTTCAAACTAAGGACCAGGGTACTGAAGTTGATAAACATATAAAAGTCCATCTTTAGGTACTTTAGATTGTTAGAGCCATCTTTAGGTCAGGTAATCTTGGAAAGAAACTCCATCTGCAACCTACATTCAGTGCTACAAACGTGGGTCTCGGCTTCCGGAAGGATCCAAAAATATTCTGGGACGCCAGAGTTTTTCAAGAAGTCGGATAGCTCAACAAGTTTGATTCATGATTCTGAACAATTCAAACGCTTTGGAACCACAGTTATGGTCCTTTACCAGTTATAAGTACTTATAACCCCATTGAAAGAATTTATAATCCCATTTATAACCAGTTATAACTAATAAATGGCCATAACTGTTTGGAACCATTGGTTTCGATATAAATGACCAGGCCGAGGGAAGCCGAGGGACGCCATTGTCCAGCACCAAAAATGCATGGCAAAAGCCACAGAAAACGAAGAAGCAAATGATCATCATGCCACCGATTTTCTTCACCTAAGATGGTGCCGAAATTTATACCTAAGTGCGAAGCTATTTACCTAGATGGTAAAAACCATTGCAATTGGTTAGTGGTAATGAACAAATCAGTGCGTTCTTCAGTGACCAATCTTCTTTACCTCGGGTTCTTTGATTCTTTGATCTGTGGACAACCAAATCTTGGACGGTGGTTTTCGTCCAGCCATGATCAACAGGGCAGAAGGACAACCACAGATCTACATAGATTGACCAACATCTGTGAATTTTGGGTGACTTTGAGGGGAGAAAGCATTACTTCACAAAACTACCTGGGAGAGAATCTGGTTATTAATTGATGAGCGTTGTACCGACAATCTGGCCAACCTGGTCAATGGATCTATGATCGAAAATTCTGGCCAACAGGGGAAGGGCTTTCTACCGTTCACCATTCAAAAATGGGGAAGTTTCATTGATAACTACATTTAGGAACACTCAAACAATGATAACCAACCCGCCAAATATGTGCATGATAACATATGATAACTATAGATCCTAGGTTTAGCATTCAAAAACTGAGAGGGTTCCTATAGGTTTTTAGGCACATTGACTTATGCCCAGACTCAGGGACCCATCTTCTCCAAAAATAATGATGGATAATATTTGGGCATTTCTATGTGTATATTCAATATGCATATGTATAATATATATATATATATATACTATTATATACTATACATATAAAGGTTCTGAACTAGACCAAGTCACTGAATGCAAGATGGGAATGATGCTCTTCACACCAATCATTCCCAACTTGAAAGCTCTCAAATTATACCTTGGAAACCCGTCACGTGCGAGGCAAGGGACGGTTCACATCAAGGCACACGGCAAAAAAAGGTAGCATTTGAACGAACAATCATTTAAATGATGAAAACCATCAATGATACCCTCTGGTTATGTCAAAATAGCTATTGAACATGGCCATTTAGTTCGTGGATTTTGCCCATTGAAAATGGTGATTTTCCATAGCTATGTTAAATTACCAAAGGGTAACAGTTGGAACAATAACAGATAACAACCAAGATCTTGTCCAAAGAAATCATCAAACATATAAAACCAGTTAACCCTACATCAACCCCCCAAATCCTCACCTGTCATTTCGCCCATCCATTCCTCCGTTGTTCCGTTCTTCGAGGTGCAAAACGTGGAGCCAGCGAAGGAAGACCAACACGGCAAAGAACTCGTGCCAAAAGTCCAGTTGGTAGTTACCTGGATCTGCCAATGGTTTAATAATGGTGGTGAATAATGGTTAATGGTTGTGAATAATGGTTAATGGTGCTTAATAATGGTTAATAGTGGTTATAACAATAGTTAATACCTGATTATAACCATTATTAACTACTATTAACCATTATTAACCACCATGATTAAAGTGAGTTAATGGTGTTTTTTTAGCAACAAACTCACCATCGGTGCTTTATTGGGATGTGATATCATGGGATTCAATGGGATGGGATTGGGAAAAACCCAAGGGAAAATCTTCACCGGAAACAATGTTTTTTTTCCATCAAATATGGGGCGTTTCCTGGACAGATCTGCCAATGGATCCAATGGTTGGGATATTAGTTGCGATGCAACCATTGTTGAGATAGGTTGAGATGTGATGTTGCTTCATAGAACTTAAGGGCTATTCTGAAAGGAACCTGCCGTTGATTTTAGCGAATACGAATGAAAACAAAATATTTATAAATATTTCATAACTACAGCTATTGATTGGGGTGATCTAATTAATTAAATCAACTATGGAAGTTGATAGCCTGATAGCTATGTGATACGTGAATTATGGAGATGCTTTTATGATTCACCCGCTGCTTGACTATATGAATTCTAGACGACACCAGGCAGCTGGGAAGCCTTGTGGATCTGAGTGCAGCAACGTCGCTGTTGCAATACACAATTTGAAGGCAAAGTGTTCAAGATACAGATTGAGTATAAAGGCCTCCCAAACTCCCAGTGCCTATATAGAATATACATATATGTATAATTATCATTATATAATTAATATTCATTAATTATATAATATATATAATATATATGTTTGGTGAACATTGGCATGTTTAGATATGTTTAGCACATCCTTAGGTCGCAAAGAATCGGCCACAGTTAGTTTCCTGGCCTTGAACCAGCGCAGTGAAGACGAGGTAGTTAAAACTGACGATGGCAGCGATGTCCTTAGCTTCCGCCGAAGAACTTTGGGCAACATCTGGTGGATGGTTGCGAAATCACCACTTGATAGGTGGTAAACATCCCATTATTTATAGGGTTTCAACCCTCCAAGGTGATGCAGGATTTCTTCCATCCACAGTAGTTTCAGAACAAATTGAAGAAATCAATGGTAGTTACGTCCTTTACTTGGCCCACAACCGACCTAAATCCATCTAAAATAGTCTAAAATCATATCTGGTTGGTGGTTTCAACCCCTCTGAAAAATATGAAAGTCAGTTGGGGAGTGATATTCCCAATATATGGAAAAAATAAAAAACGTTCCAAACCACCAACCAGAAATGCTATTTACTCAACTACTCTTCTAAAGATAGCTGGCATGTTGTGATTGTGGCATTTTTTTTTGCGGCAAAAAGAGTTATGGTATGTTCTGGTTGCTGAAAAATATGAAAGTCAGTTGGGAGTATTATTCCCAACATATGGAAAACATAAAACAAATGTTCCAACCCACCAACCAGATATCTAAGTGGTACACCTCCCCATCCGTTCCTGCCAAGACGCCACGTAGTTGGCCACGTTGCCCAAATATGCCCCGGGACTCTGCATGGTGACCATGAAGCCATAGGCCTGACAGGCCTCGTAAAACAAGTCGTGCAGGGCGCTTTCCAACATGATGGTCCAGGTCCTTGGCAAAACATCGTGTAGGAAACATGACCAGATGCACACACACACACGCACACACACACACATATATATATATATACAATCATATGCATATATTTAGATATAGACATAGACTTATATATATATAACTATATATACACATATTATATATATATATATATACATATGTACTGGTATGTATGTATAGATATATTATATACCTTAACCAACCAAAACCTTTAAAAATAAAGGGTTCATGTGTAAACCCGGGGTTTGAGAAGTAAACCCGAGGTTTGTGATTTTCCAATATGTCCAGCATCAGCCATCCTCAGCCCTGTGCCTCAAGTTCGCCGTGACCTTTGATTTTTTCCCCATGGTGCCAACATCTACCCAATGGATCCTTGGCCTGATACCGGGGGTGGATGCCAGGGTCTGACAAAGCGATAATATATATTTGATATTGTTTATATTCTATATAAATTCCTTCATTCTGTGTGTGCAATTTACTTATGGAATGATCAAGTCTTTGGTTTTCTTGTCACCTCCCCCCTGGACGGACCAAGTATCCAGAGCTAATGAACTGATGGTACGTGCTTTGCAAGTACCTATCCATAACCCTGTGTAAAACGGGCATTTGCGCAGTTACCCTCCTCGTCAATCTGGATGGGCGGCCAATAAAATCTTCAGATTGTTGGCAACACATCCCCAAGGGATTGAACCCCTTTATGTTGCGCTGATGCGCATCCCAAAGACTGACCATAAAATGGTGTAAACAGTGAAGCTTTGGTTGAAAAATAAACAAACACCTGCCATTGTTTTTGGCAAGTGTTGCACATTGAGCATACCTCCGCAAAAATTGGAAACCACACTCCGCGACTAGTTTGCACTTAGCAGGTTCCAACCACAGACTTGACCGGTAAATGATCCGGCTGCACTGCTGAATAGCCTTGCAAGCATCAGCTGCTAAGCCAAGCAAAGGTTCGTTCGGAAACGTCTCACTGGAAAGCTTTGCTTCAACAAAATTCATGAGAACTGTACTGAGGGATCCTTTGTGCCATGTACCAGTAGGGAAAGATGAGGTGGTATCCCAACCGATGGATTCTTTTGAAATCTTTGTCACATGAGCCCTTTGAGAATTTTGGTGGCACCACAGCCTGTACTTTGCAGAGAGCGCTGAAAACCGACCATCAACCTGACCAGAATCTTCTTGTTCGGACAACAAGGCAAGAACAGAACCCAAGAAGTACTTCAAAACTCCCAGATGCATCGTATGGAACCAGTCAAAGTTCCAAAGGCATGCCTCTTTTCCTGGTTCATGCAGGAGGTGAGTAGCAAACGGCGAGGGCAGCAAAAAAGGGTCCTGAACAAATTCAGTTGCTAGCCATGCTGGCCGGCGGGTTTCAATTTGCTCAAATGGATACTCTGATTGCCCTGCTTTGCACATATGACAAATCCCAACTGGAGGAGACCGTACATTCACCCTTTTCTGAATGTTGTTGAAACTTCGTGAGAAAGAACCGCACTTGTGAAGGAACGGCCAATCACCAATGATCCCGAGTACGACCCCCCAGTATCTTGGACCGTGTTCGCTTTTGACACCTGTCTCCCACATGTAGCGAGCATCCCTTGCAACTGTGTCCATAAGGGTTTGCCATGTCTCGGATTCATCATCTGCGTAGTCTCGTTTCCGTAGGCTAGCAATCAAAAACCGGTTTGTAAATGTATGCCCCGAAAAGTTGCACTCCATCTTTGTCCAGTTTCTTTTGAGCCCACTGCGCTTTGAATTGCCAAATCCAAAGCCTAATAGACTATGAAATGACATCACGAAATGGGCACTGTGTTCCGTCCCCGCCCCTCGTCTCCGTGGAGGACAAGGGGGATTGCCCTTGATAGACTCAGTGCACCTGAACTTGCCTCCTGAAAAATCTGATGCTGTGGATGAAGCTGTTGATACTGCCTCCAAAACGCACTTAAAATTGCCTCCTCTCTTGCAGGATGTGGCTGGTGCAGCCCGTGGAGTATGTGCATGCAGCTGTTAACCACAAAAAAGTCAAACCAAGTCTGGATTGGTAGAATGGGGATGTGCTTCCAGTCTCCCAGCTGTGTCCTTTCCAGTTTCAGCGACAATGCGAACTTCTTGACTAAGACCCTGTGAACATGTCTTTCTGGGTTCGCCTTGCTACAGCGTGCTATGTTTAGCAGTCCCCCTGATCTTTGCGCGATTTGTTCACCAACGTCAGCAACAAAGTCACTGGCAGCAGAGATGCACGAAGTACATGAGGCCTTAGCAAGCAATGAAAGCAATCTTGAAAGGGCACAGTTCCAAAGTAGCATAGCTAGTCTTCAGGTGTGCTCAGCACATTGTAGTTTGATCATACTGGACATGGAACCCGTTTAGCAAAGTAACAACTTGCAAGCGCGCACAACTGCTTTTCATTTTTTTCAACCTCTAGCAAAGCAACTTGAGAAGACTACCCGTGTAGAGAACACACGTAGCATCCATTTTTGGATTCACTTCACAGGGTTTGATCTCACCCGTATTGTCTCCACCAATGGCTTAATTGGAGGAGGGACCCTGAAAGATCTGTACACAACATATGTGCTGAAACGGGCGCCATCCAAGGAGTTGGTTGGCACCATGACGCTGTCACCGCCAGCTCTGATGTTTTTGCAACCTGGCTTACCTGAGGGAAGGGCTGTCAGGAGGACATATCAATGAGGGGAGCTCATTAAATATACTTGGGATGGCATGTATATAAGTTGTACCTATAGAATATAAGTTAAGTCCTTAACATACTGGTGTCAATCTACCCTGGGTTGTTCCAAAGCATCCTCAATACTCAATACAATAAGTTGCACAAGGTACTTCGGAAGAGTTCGATCAAGGCAGCTTCCAGCATGGCTGGTCCAGCAACTTCCGTAGATTCGAACAGCACCAGCATTTTAGACCATTTGTGATGATGATCCACCTGGTAGCCGTAAAGGGTATTGGCCCAACGAAACATTGGGTTGTGTGTGTAGCCCACCTTGAATATTAATGGTTGCTCCTTCTGGATGAGTGTAGACAGCACGGATTTTGCATGCTGCAGTACTCTACCAGCTGAAACGCCAGGAGGTGGAAGTTTGTAATCCAGAAATTCCAAACTTTCGCAGAATCTATGGGCACCAACATTGACTGCGGAATCCTTTCCATGTAGCTTAGGCAAGTCTGTTGTAGAAGAGGACACTGGCTGCTCTGAATCTAAAAAAATCCCCTTTGCTGCCAGTGCAGGGGTGGAGGTCTCTAAAACATCGGCGCTCTGCCCATCATACCCTTGCCCAGGCTCAGCTTGCAGACGGCAATCTGGCACTGTACTGCTGCCCCTTGGCCATGGAAAAGGTCCCAAGCTTTCCTGGGATTGAAGTGGCGCTGGGAACTGGTGCCCCAAGATCTTAAAATCATACAACTTCCAAGCTGGGATTCAAAAGCTGGAAATCATTGATGTTGGGTTGGAGCCAAGATTCTGAACGGTGACAGGTGAGAAGTTCCCATAGCTCATCATATGGATTTTCGTCAGCATCATCACTCATGATATGATTTTGATCTAGTGCCCATCACTCATGATATGTTTTGGTGTGGTTTGAACAGAAACATGCAGGTTCCAGGTGGTGTGTGCTAGTGACCATGCCGTGCAATGATATTCACAAGTCCACCCACCGTAGATCAAACCCATTTGAGCACTGGACGCCATCACCAATTCTTTGTGAAAAGCCTCTGACAGCATATCCAGGAGCAGGACCTGGCAAGAATACATTCAACAGAATATTATGAATATAATATGTATGAACTTGAACTTGTATTCGCCATGGATTGCTTTTGGAAACTGGCTGTAGCGCCAGCATCCCGAAAGATCGAGAGTTTCCATTGACTTTCGTCAAGTTGATTGCGGCTAGAGACCGCAATCTTGGACCCCAAAGAAAAGGCCATTTGCGTGTCCAGTTGCTTACTGTAAGTATGACAAAAAGATATGAAAAGCTGAACCATATAGATGTTCATTTTGTGTTGCATTGCTGTAAATCAAATTTTGTAGGACGTGAAGGTTTGAAAGCAACACGCTGCCTTTTGACACTTGAAACATATATCATATATCGTCAGAAGAAAGCCTTTGACTTTTTCTAGCCAGGCTTGGCAAAACACTTTCCCTAATTGTCAGCTGCTTTCTTTTCTTTCTTACTCTTTGGCTTCTTTGCTACTGACTCCGGCTTGTCCTTTCTGTCCTTCTTCTCCTTCTTCTCCTTCTTCGGCTTGGCCGGCTCGCCATCCTCAATGCTCTTGTCGAAGAACTTCTTTTGGCTCCTGGGGTTTTGGCAAACTGCGTTGGATATGGTTCAATTTTCCATGGACACTGGGGAAGGAAAAGTCTGGACCAGTTAAGAACCTTGAGATGCGTCCATGACAACAAGGTGTGTGAAACAACCTAAACCAAAACGAAATCTCTTCACAGACTGAAGGTAGCTTGGCTCCTGGTCTTCAGTTCCACTGCAACGGCTTTCGAGCACCTTGTGATGGCGCTTGAAAATCTGAAGCTTGAGCAAATTACGTGGTGGTGTGGTTCAGGTTTGACGATTGCAATCCAACATCCTGAGGGAAACTTATATATCTTATAATACTTTGATGTGACTTGGGCTCCGCACGCCAGAGTGGCATGTTTCATTTTGTCCTCAGCAGCATTGTAGAACCTTGCAGGTGGGAGAGATAACTTGCTCAAATCCAACGGTTGGCCTCAACAAATAATATATAGTACAGCATCGCTACTGTATTAGGACCGGCTAGTTTCAAAAAGGCAATGCCAAGTTGGGATGTCAATGGTGATGTTTCTGAAGCTTGATCGATATTGTTTGTGACAATTGGTAAGTCTTAGTGCCCATGGAAGACAAGAAACGACTCAGTAAAGAAGCCTTCGGCTTCCCCTTTTGCCCACACATCCTGGCATGAGTCAAACTGACTGTCCAGGTTTGCAATCTCCTTTTTCAGCTGCTCCACTGACCTAGGCAATTGGCAATGCGCTATGCCGACTTTTTCTGGGACACTGCTTTGATGTGGTTTATAATGTCACTTGATTGCCGATAAACTGGGGAGTGTGCTTTTTGGCACCATCGTCGTCAGCATACTTGGTCTTGAGGTCTTTCACAAGGGCTCGTAATTTCCCAGTCTTGGACATCATGCTATCCAGGAACTTTTTGAACTTGTCTTTCGTCTAGCAGGGACACATGGTAGAGAGAAACATTAATGCGGAGGGAAACCATCATGGGCAGTGCAGTGTGTATACAAGTTGTGAATTCTATGACCCAACCTGCCCAAACTTGCTTTCGGCGTTGGGGCCAAGTGCTGCTGCTTTCTCCTTCTCGGCCAGCTGACGGGTACTGCTTGCCTCCAAACTTTTGAACTTGTCACCAAGCTCAAACTTGGGCTCCCCCGTTGCCTCAAGACAAAGAAGGGGGAAATTGAAACTTAAACAGTTTAGCCAGTTAAGAAGTTATAAGGATTCCTTTTTTCGCAGTGCAGGGGCAAAGGGGGCCGAAGCGTGGGTTTCCGACGTTGCGCTGTGACGCTCCCGGGGGCGGGTGGCGCTGCGACGCTGCGACGCTCCGGGGGGCGGGTGGCGCTGCGACGCTGCGAC
>Ga0126342_10001367_pt1 | contig 33944 bp, 26 predicted proteins | sample Cyp1metagenome_FD_92528 | JGI IMG/M metagenome (GOLD analysis project Ga0126342, IMG submission 92528) | Coral microbial communities from Lord Howe Island, Old Settlement Bay, Australia - Cyphastrea 1 metagenome | ecosystem: Host-associated > Invertebrates > Cnidaria > Coral ...
CGCTATGCTTTCTTCTCTTGCAGCTGCCCACATACGTCATGCTACGCTATGCTTTCTTCTTTTGCAGCTGCCCACATACGTCATGCTACGCTATGCTTTCTTCTCTTGCAGCTGCCCACATACGATCACATACGTCATGCTACGCTATGCTTTCTTCTCTTGCAGCTGCCCACATACGTCATGCTACGCTATGTTTTCTTCTCTTGCAGCTGCCCACATACGTCATGCTACGCTATGCTATCTTCTCTTGTACTTGCAGAAGGCGTTCCAACTCATGTTGGTATCATAGCTCTTATTTGCTCAAATGTCCTCCTAATACTTTTCTTTGTATATGCCTTGCGTGCAGCAAATTTACTCTTTCCTGTTTTTGGTTGTTTTCCTGCCAGGATTCGCTCGAGCGTTGTCTATGACGAAGGTGCAACTCTGCTCTCAATCTTCCGATTTCCCTAGCTGCTTTGATCTTGCAATTTTCCAATCGATGTCCCGGACATCCACATCCCAAACAATTGCGAACCACCCTAAACTGGAAACAACCAATGGAAAGAAAAGTTGACTTCTCAACAAAACCATGTTTTTAATTCCATGCAAATGTTTCATTGTCATGTTCCAAATGATATACCACATCTAATGAAATCCTAGATTCATGATTCCAAAAGTTGGTTTCGGAAAACCTGTTTTATACATCTGAAAAGACCCAAACCAAGAATGCCCTTCAAACACATCTAAAGTTGTATAGCAAAAAACATAGAACTTCCTCTAACTGACTGTTCCAAACACAATTCAAAACAAATCATCGGAAAGAAAGGAAAACAACATTCTTCTCCTGAGCACAAATCACGCGCGGGTTTCTACGCGCGTGCACCCTAAAAAACTAACTGGGAGTGAAACAAAAACACATAGAAATGCGAAAAGCTACCCTGTTTTTAATTAACACAACAATATATGGAAAAACCATCATTGATGATACTCTCCGATAATTTCACACAACTATGCAAAATCACAATGTTAGGCAGATCAGCATTTTCTATGGATCATAGCTTAATCCCAGCATACTGTAACAAATGACCGGAGGGTAAACCATATGTGATGTCGCAGTTTTTCCTCAAACATTTTTTTGGTGAAAAAATATTTGATATTACATGAATCATATTATAATTTAGTTTTTCCTTCAAAATTATCAAACATCACAAAATCGTAGTGATCATAGCCCCACAGGATCATAGTAATCATAGCTTAATATTTAGTCATATCATATGTGTTCCTTAAATGTCCAAAAATCACTGGATCATGCCCCATGGCGTACTACAGGAAACCATGGTTTTCCCCATGAAATACAGGATTTTCCTGTAAATTTACCCTTTAAACCAATCCAGTGATTAATCATAGCTTCGCCATGGACTCCATGGTTTTTCCGGGTTCGTTTCGTGCTCAGGTCTCCCCAGAGCTCAGTGAACTGAAGGACTACCTCAACGGCTGTGGCTTTGAGGTTTCAGCGAAGGGTCAACGGCAGGTTAGTCATGGTTGGTTGGGTGAAGAATCTAGTGATACAGTAGATGGACAAAATATTCAAACCCTGCAGCACGCACTATGTTAAACCCCCGCACCCCCAAATCTCAATGTTTCAGCGCGCGTGTTAGCAAAAGTGATGTTAGGGGTTTGATTTTTTTCGTCCATTGGGGCTAATGCATTTCAGGTTCCATTAACATTGAACTTTGGGGGCGAGGGGGTTGTACCGGATAGAAGGGGTTTGAATAGTTCGTCCATCTACCGTACCACTGGTTAATGGTGAATAATGGTTAGTCACAATAATGGATAATAATGGTTAGTAATCACAATGGTTAGTAATTTTAAACCAATAATGGTTAATGATGGTTAGTAATGGTGAATAATGTTAGAAATTGGTTTAAAATCCTTAAATCCATCCAAATCCAGAGATTTGTTTACCCAAATCCAGGGATATGAATGGTTAGTGATGGTGAGCCATGGTTACCATTAAGGATCCACGGATAATCAATTACAATGAGCCGATATATCCAACATCAAAGATCAACTGGTTAATAGTGGTTAAGGGTAGCCATGAAAATGGAGAATAAAATTGAATAAGGATGATTTGTGTACCATTAGTATGGAGACTTGTTTCATATAACAATATTGAGGATATCGCTTTTGATAAGGATATGCAATGTTGTTCCTAACATCTCAGCTCCTAACTATATGATATTATAATGATACAGAACCAACATTAACTTCATATACAGAACCATTATTAACTTCAAAGCTTGGGTTTGCTGAGTCGTTGATGTTTTGTTTTCTAATTGGTTTATCCACCAAATCTGCAGATTTACCACACATCTACAATACATTTGGGGCAATTCTGCGGTAGCTCTATACGATTCCATTGTTTAGATTGTTTGAACTTATGAAATATCAACCTATAAATATCTATAAATATACGTGTATATATATATATATATATTATACAGATATATGCGTAGATATGGTGTTTGAAACATTTTTTCTTCAATTTGCCACATGGATGGATTTGGTTTGAGCCCCCGATTCACCCTTTTTTGAGCCCCGATCCAGCCAGCTAATTTACCTTATTTTGACAAGGAAGGTTCCCCAAATGATAACTAAGTTGGTTTGTTCATAATTGCATACACAGCGATAAAAATGGTAGACATTCTTACTTACCGAACATGAGTTTCATGGACTTCTTGGAAAACCATGGCGACAGCCATGGGCTCATCATAGTCAGATAGGTTCCGACACCGACAGAGATCACTGGGGGGAAACCCCCGACATGGCGAGGCAGTGCTGATGTCTGGCTCTGGGAGTACCATTTTCTGCCTGGGTGAACCCGGCAGCGGCGCCGACATTTTTGAGGCGGCGGTGCGAAGGGCGGCGGTTCCAGGGCGGTGTGGAAGGCATTGGGAAAGCCCTTGGGAAAAATCATTCAAACACCATAGGTTTTCGGAAAATGTTGATGACTTAGAGTTGGTGAGTAAATCATCCAAAGACCATAGGTTTTCGGAAAATGTTGATGATTGATGACTTAGAGTTGGTGAGTAAATCATCCAAACACCATATAGGTTTTCGGAAAATGTTGATGACTTAGAGTTGGTGAGTAAATCATCCATTCACCATAGGTTTTCGGAAAATGTTGATGACTTAGAGTTGGTGAGTAAATCATCCAAACACCATAGGTTTTCGGAAACACCATAGAGTTGGTGAGTTCTGGATTCTTTTCAGATTAGAGATTCTCCAAATTCGTTTGTGTCCAAGCTGTGGATTGCCGGGTTGGGGCCTCCAGAGCATTGCAAAAAACATTGCAACTTCAAACAAATTAATGCACCAACGTGTATGTTATATGTAGTTGAAACCAACATGATCCCTAGTTGTTCTTTGTATCGCCTGGAATGTGTCAGATGGAGGTTTGAACGACCATTTTTCTTATGCCTCAAACCAATTCAAACCCAACAATCAATCAACATCATGTTTGAGGTTTAATGAACATGTGTTTTTCGTTAATCACTATCAGTCTATATCAGTTTTTGTATCATTGATCATCATCATCATCATCATCATCGTCATCGTCATCGTCATTGTCATCGTCATTGTCATCTTCATCCTCCTCCTCATCATCATCGTCATCATCATCATCATCATCATAGGATAATATCATGATAGCAATGATTAACATCGATTGACGCATGCCCCCCCGTGGTGTTTGTTGGTCTATAAAGTCCCGTATACAATGAAAACAAGTTCATTGCATCTGTAGACTATAGATGTTTCATGATTTTTCCTAGTTATGGTTCTTGTTGTTTTGTTCCATTTGCGAGGCCTCCACAAAGGAGAAGTTTGACATCGAGGGGATTTGGAAAACGCGATTCATGCGTGACTCGGCGTTGGTAGATGGAGAACAAAAAATGCAATCGAGACAACTAACTTCAGTACTTACTGTAGCCCCAAGAATGATTCAACCTTATTTAACTTTGGTACTTAACCTAACCCAGAATATAGGGATATTCAATGATATTCAGCTATTCCCAATGACATTAATAATAGCATGTGGGCCCCCCAAATTGAACAGATCCAATACTATATTAGGGCAGGAAGGGGCTGTTCAACCTCCAAGACTCCAAGATATGTTGTGTTTGTTCCTTCTTTCTGAAACCTTTTTGAATGACCACGTTGTTTGACTTTTTTGATGGGCTCACATGTGTACATGTGTGTGTTTGCGTGCAGGTTTGTATGTTTTGTTGATACCATGCTGAAATGTGACATGAATTGAAATTAAAACTACCGTCATGTATTGCAAAGTCTTATCATTTCGGGTGTTCACGCATGGAACTACATTATCTATATTATCAATCATCGTCATATCTTCTGTGTTTTGCCAAAGTAACACCTACTGAACCTTGATAGTGAATGACAATGTCTTGTGACCTCTCAATTTTGGAGTGTTCAGTGGGAAATGTACATACATATACCACAGTGAGCATTCATTGAAGTAATGATCTGCTTGTACGTCAAAATTCAACCATTTTGGATGTCAGGGGGATGTTCATAGCATTGACCTGTCCACATCTGTTTTTCTTCGTTTGCCACTAATAGCTTCATGTATAAGATAATGTTTTTTTTTGTGGACAGCTCTGTTACACTGCTGGTTTCCGCTTAGATTCTCGCCAGCTGTTCGTAGATTGTCATGACCACCCAAAAAATGATACTAGAAACGAAGCCAATCTGATACTAACATCGCCTGAATTTCTTGTCCTTCAATCCCCCAAAGTATGAACATGTGAAAGTCATATCATTGGATTTGAGGGAAAATTGACAGGAAGCCTACTTACTAGTTTCTTGGGGAACAATATGGTTTCCTCTATATGTTCCCTTAGATCAATCCAGCCATGGCAAGCGAGTTAGATTTTTCCAAATTGCATCCCTCAATTGGGGGATTGGTTTATGGGACAATTCACAGAAAAAAACTTTGTTTTTGCGCAGAAAACCATGATTTCCTGGAGAATTTTGTATGGCTTCACATGGTTTCCCATGTTTCTTCGCCGGCCCGAGGTCGTCCTAGTCCCAGCGAGTGGTACCAGGAGGCGATGCGATGGCCAGAAGATTGGGGATCCAACTTTCCAAGAAGTTGGGGATGTACATGTACATATATCTTTATATGTATCTGGATATATGATATATAAATATATGTATATATATACATATCATATATATATATATATTATTGTATATATATATTATTGTACATATATATATATTATTATATATATATAATATATATATACATATTATTGATTGATAGTGTCACCAAATGATGGTGAAAAAGAAACACCCCCCAGCATTTTGACGGTTTTTGTGAGTCTTTTATTTGTCCCCAGCCACCCAACAAGACGACTGGCTGTGCAGGTTTGATCACCGTGATGTTCGACATTTGGGAGCGCGATGGAAATGGGAATGCAGAAGTTCAAGAGTAAAATCATTCAACAGTAATGTCAACCCCGGATTAATAAACCATGGTTTATTAATTAGGGGGTATTCCCCCAATAGTCATGATTTGATACTTAAATGGTACCTTCCCAATTAAATGGCCTAGGGGTTTATTAATCCAGGGTTGACATTATCCACAAGTCATATATTCTTAAGCTTTAAGTGATTTAATATGATTTAATCAGCGTACCAAACTGTTCTGACGATGCGCCAAAAAACGCTTGTGGGCCGTTGCGTCTCAATATTTTTGAAACTTATGGATTTGCATAGCTATATATCGTTCAAGCCTAGCCAAAGAGCAGATGTACATTTGCGAGTGATGTCAAAAAGATGCGAGACGCCGAAGTATTGGTAAGACAATCACTGATAATCCTCATAGTAGTGGACCTGGTGAACGTCCGCTTAGACCCTCAGTCTACCCCCTTAACAATGGCTAAAACTACAATTGTTCATGGCGCAAATACATGCAAATACATATAAGTATATAACTTTTATGGATCAATGGGGGGCAAGGTAGGGGTTAGGACTATGCACAGAGTCCCAAGAGGGCTCAGTAAATCCTCTGACATTTTGGGATTTGGAATAGTTCCACTTCCACAATATGTTTTATTATGGAAGCAAAGGGACACATGATGCTCTTGGCGATTTTGGAATTGTCACTTTGTCAGTTATACAGTCATGGTCAGTCATGGTCCTCTTGTTTGCAGCTGGGAACGTATGTTTGGGGGCACCAATCTGCAGCTTCAGCATTTAAGGAGGTTTGCGCAGAAATGAAAGACAGACAAGCAACCTGACTCAGACTCCTTGTAGATATGAGCATGTTGAACTTTAAGTCAGTTGCTCCGCATGAGCAAATCTAGTACTACTAGAAAACCCATTCTTGTCCCAAAAAGACAGCATGCAAACAGCTTCAGATTCCACTTCATTTTAAATCGAAGCAATGGCCATTGAATATATCTCCAGACACTTGACAGATCTCATGCAAGTCTTCGAAAGACCACAGACCAGAAAATAGCCTCAAGAACAGATGTAGTCAGCATAATTTCCTAGACATACCAGTTTCAAATAGTTTCAACACTTTTTTTAAACCTTCAAATTTGACCCAGACAGATACTTAATGGTTCTTACATGATTCTTACCTCAATGTCTTTTTAGCACCTTTCCTCATTGCTTCTGAGGGTCGGACCATCCCAACCGTGGCAGCCCAGCCTTCGAAAATGTGGCGAAGCGCCTTCCAGGTCGTCAAGGCAGGCACGATAGGTTGCTAGGTTGCTATTGAAGGGATACCTGGTTGGTGGTTTCAAACATGTTTTTTCCATATAATATATGGGATGTCATCCTTCCCATTGGCTTCCATATTGTTCAGAGGGGTTGAAACCACCAACCAGGATACAGTATGTATCGTTTGAGACACAGATCGTTTGAGACAAAAAGTACCTAGCAACCTCCCACAAGAGTTGGAAAAGTCGTGAAAAGTCAGAAAAGAATCCTGTTGAAAATAGCTTCAAAAATCATGGTAAATCACCAGGTAATTTGACCACTTTTCGATCTCTTTTTCTGGTGTTACAGTAAGTTGATGAGTCGCCGGTGGACTTCGCTCCCAGTGTTCTTCGTGATTTCGGGATGGGCTGGTTTTATACCGAGGTGACACACTGGATAGGCACCTGTCAACAAAGCTGGCTGGAAGACCCCCAGAATGATCCAGAATGCATTTGCTCTCCAGGACGGACACTTCAATAATGCAGGATTCCACAATCATCCAGGTTCCAACATGTACATGTAATTAGATGTAATTAGATGAATTAAATGACTGGTTGGTGGTTTGGAACATGTTTTATTTCCCATAACATATGGGATGTCATTTTTCCCATTGAGTTTCATATTTTTCAAGATGGTTCAAACCACCAACCAGTAAATGTAATTAGATGAATTAAATGAATTAAATGTATGTTTTTCCAACCAGGCACAGCGATAGCGACACCTGAAAACCTGGCCCAGGGATGGACGTCACGATACGATGTTTTACCTGTCCAGGTAGGCTGGAGATCGGATGATGTTTGGGATTATAGCTTCAACGGAGGGATTGAGGTCTCAAGATATCTTAAGGGTTTTTGGGCCCGAGTTGAGTTCTCAATGGTATTTCTATGGGTTTATAAATTCCAGAAATGGAGTTAGTTCAGTACTTATAACTGGTAAAGGGCCACAACTATTCCCATTCATTCATTGATTTCCCAATGTTTTTTCCAATCAGACCCTCACAACTCTCTTTGTGGGTGATATCGCCACGTTTCTTCGGCAACAAGGTCCGTTTGGTTGTTTGTCAAGTCCCTACTTTGGATTAAATCCTATCATAAAATATCAATCTTCATTATCAGATAAATCAGACATTTTTTCTGTAGTAATTTAAACCCAGCCAAGTTGTTTTTGTCTTCAATTGAGGTGGATGTCCCCCAACTTCAAGTGGTTAAATCGTGTCAAATCTCCATCTCGCAATTTGCCTTGAAGCATTAGAAAAGACATCACAAACTCTATATCTCTGCGGGTAAAATCCATTACAATCCATATTTCTGCAAGTAAACCAACACCATTTCTGTCCCATTTCTGTTGACCACTTCCGGCTCTTGGTGCCAGGCCCGCCGCGACTCCCAGCGCAGCTTTTACGCCTCGAAGTGGCAGAAACGGCGCGGCCGTGGGACCCGTGGGACCTGTGGGACCCGTGGGACCTGTGGGACCCGTGGGACCTGTGGGACCCGTGGGACCTGTGGGACCCGTGGGACGAGGGATGGAGAGTTTTTCAGCAACGCAGAAGTGAAATGATGGGACTTTACCACTTATAACGGGTCTGGTTAATGATTAATGGGATAATCATCTTTATTTCATGGGATTATATACCATTTTTATAGTGGTTAATGATGGTTAATGTTTAATCTTTACCACTTATAAGTACTATTAGTAATCTGATTAATAAGTGATTAACCTACAATAAACGCCAATTGGGGTTGATTATTCAGTATAACCCGGATGTAATGGGATGAGGTAACCCCAAATGGTGAATGGGATAGTTTATTACTGGGTTTACTATATCTGGTTTTTACCAGCTGGTTATTATATGGGATAGTCATCTTTATAATGGGATTATATACCAATAATAGTGGTTAATGATGGTTAATGGTTAATAATCACTGGTTGGTGGTTTGGAACATGTTTTTTTCCATAATCTATGGGAATGTCATCATCCCAAGTGACGAGCATATTTTTCAGAGGGGTTGAAACCACCAACCAGTATAAGTACTAACCCCATGTATGGTTCATGTATAATCCCATAGAAATACCCACTTGTAAGTAGTAGCCATGGCCTTAGCTGCAGAAATGAGGGGACTTTTTCTGGGATTTGTTTCAAATCTGCTGGATTTCTGTACCAGCAAATGGATGCAAATGTGGGAGGTAAGAAGCAGAAAATCAATGATGTTGTGGGAGCTCACCAGCAAGAATATGTATGGATTTTGTATGATTTTGTATGATTTTGTTGTGTGAAACCTTGCCACAATGGTAGTTCGGAACATAGTCAGCAAAGCTTGGCGTTGAAATTGGCATATTTTCCAATACAACCGAGGATGTAGTCACTGGAAAATCGAATCGATGAGGATATGATATCCTTTGGTAATTGAAGATAGCTATGGATAGCTATGGATAGCTATGGAACATCACCATTTTTTGTAGGTAAATCCTTGAACTAAATGAGCCATTTATACCATAGCTTTGTTAAATTACGGGATCAAGGGTATATGAAGTGTTTGTTTGACATATTCACGAATGGCCTATTTCAGCAACAAACATGGGAATATGACCTGATGTGACTATCAAGACTTGGTAAAGCGGCTGGTGGATGATGGGTTAATCAGCAAAAATGGAGGCTTTAACATGGCTGAACCACCATAAAGCGGGCGCGGGTCCAAACCCATCCCCAAAAAATGGGAAAGTAAAGACATGTCAACAAAGATCCTGACCACGTCTGTTTTAATATGTATGAAGTTCGCCTTGGTTTCGCAGGTATGAAGCGCTTGGTGACAGAAAGGTGTTTCATCCTGACACATATTCACTCGCAACCAAGAGGGATTTGATCTGTTAAACGTTTAAACAAGAAAACAACATTGTAAGTTTGTACCAGCAAACCTGGGCATATGATACTCGTATTTTTTGCATAATGTGACGATAAAAAGACCCGGGCAGAACTTGTTATCAAGTGACTATAGACTGGCATAATCCTAGCTTTGATGAAGATGACTGGGCATATTTTGCCAATGGAACATCAACCATGTAGGAATCTAAAGGGATTATTTCTGATTGTTTAGTTTTTGTTGGGGGACCCCTCAAGCAAATCCAAGTATAATTGTTTTCTGAATGACCAGATGATGTATAGTGCTGGTACAAGTGCCTACCCAAGCATCACCCATTCAGGTATAGGTAATTTCAGGAAAGGTACGAGGCCCTCCTGAGATATCTTTATTCATTACCCCCACGAACTACTTTGTTAACAATTACCATAAACCACGGTGGATGGAAGAATGCAATGCAAGGATTCGTGTTACCTTCAAGGCAATGCAAGACTTTCTGTTAGGTTGAATGGTCATAATCTTCCGTTCACACCTTATTCACCATCTAATTAGAAATGTAATAATGTAATACCCTCCTCAAATTCAATATATTTGTCTTTTGGCACATTACATTCAATATTTGAGGAGCTCCAATTACATCATAATTTAATCATAGAAATTGGATAAAGATTGAGTGTGGTGAACATAAGAATGGAAAATAATAAGCATCATAAACGCATTTCATAAGAACAATCAATTAGCCATGAATCAGTTGGAATCTCTACCATAATCTCTTTTTTTCCTTATTATTTCTGTAGCATTCCGTTCAGCTTGAGATAGGCATTCCGATGAATTTCATCGGAATGGTTCACCTCCTCGAAACCAGTCGCAATACGGGAGTGACTTCAATTATCTGCTGCAGGGAGTACCTGCAGTATCCATGGTTTTAGACCACTCCCCATTCCAAGATATTCCAAGTGGAATGGGCATAGATTGGATATCCGAAAAAAAAAATCAGACACCCAAAAATACCAATGTCTTGGAATATCGCACTCATATGGTGTGAACTGGGGCTGCGACCTATGGTTATGTGTTACACCTAGACGTAGACGTCATAGCCGAAAATAGACGAGAGAAAAGTTGAAGTCCTTCAAAAATGAACCAGGCAAATATCCGTTTGACAATGACATCCTGGAAAAGAAAGAACACATATATACTTGGGGGTGCTGTTCGAGATATAAAAGTGAAATACATAAACATACTAACAGGGGCTTATATCCGAACTTGTGGAGGTTGTCACAATAGTTATAAAATCATAAATCCCAATTGCACACCTAAGTAGTGTAGATAGTTGGGGACACCCTGCACACCGACATTTCCACAAGCCAGGAAACTCATGCGACAAATATAGCCATGCCCAGAGTCATGGTGTCATGGTCAATCATTTGTGCTCCTCAAAACGCTTACAGTAAGGATGTGATCATGCTGATCCCTCCATCACAATTGTTTAAAACAGATAAAACAATGACAATCCTAATCAATCGTACGAGGCCGAGGAGAGGGGGCTAAAGTTCGCCAATTTGCGGCACACATCCGGCGCGATGTCTTGCGCATAGTTGCCGATGTCTGGACAAAGTACTTGACCATTGACACTGGGATTTTTTGGTTTTGCTAATGCCTCATGGCATCAACAACAGGAAACTATAAGGCTCACCAGAGGTTTTAAGCAACCATCCGCAACCATTCCTATAGCTGGGGGAAGCGTCTGCACAGCATAGCGACATATGCTGCTAAGGCGCTGACAGCGGCGACGCTTGCGACTGCTCTTGTTTTCTTTGGTGCGCGGCGTTTGCTCCCCACTCAAGCCATTTTGGAAACAGGCTTCCATTCATTCTCCTCTCAGCAGGCATAGTGTGCGCCCAGGATGGTTGGCAAACATGGAAGGATGCTGAATTACAGAAGGCCGTTGCCACCGACAACGGAGGCAAGGAGGAGGATGCAAAGATTGATCAGCCGAGAGAGAATGGAACAAGTCGAAATCGGCCATTCGCTCGAATGAGGGGGAGATCGGCGGGTATGAAAAGGAGCTGAAGGTCAAAACAGGCAAGGCACAGATGGTCGAGAAGGTCCAGAAGCATTCTCCCGCAAACACCTGTCATTCTCAGCATGGAATATCCATGCGTATTCTCTCTGGCTGTTTTATTGCATGCAAAGACTACTCAGTGCAATGCAGCTGCCTAGTCATTTATCCAGAGCTGTGCGCGCAATTGCACACATCACCATATCCACAAATTCCCATCTCCACCCCGACAGTGACGCAAGAAGTTTGAATTTTCACGGTGCTTCAACGAAACGTCATAGAAACGCTTCACTGCCGAGCACCGAGTTGCACAGTGGCAAAAGATATTTATTGTGTTAAGCATATTACTAGTCACAAAATGCTTGCCACATCCGCTTTGAGCGTCCCCATGCGTTCGTTGACAGGTGCCCCGAGGTGTTTGCCGGCATGGTCAGCATTCCAAATTCGTGGGTTACGTTCCGGCAATCAAACAGAACAAGTGGATGTATATAATTGGAAACCCCCGAGCTAAATGGCGATTTTCATGTTGAAAATCTAGTGTAAAAGGTAAATTTTCCCACAAATCACCTTTGACTACTGGAATGTACCCCTCATTCACCTGGTTGAACCCCGTTGAAGCCCTACAGCTTCCGCGTTGCCATCGGATAGGCTTGGACACTTGCTGGAGGGACGTCGACGACCCCCTCCTCCAGACATACCAGAGAAGGACGCCCTTTGAACCGGTGCCTCCAGGTGGTGCCTCGCGGGTCAATCTTAGATGGGTAGTTTAATCCTTGAAGTCTTTTGGTATCATTGGGATTATCTACTAACCAGCTAAGAATTTAACTTTTTTTGGCAGGGTATCTAAGATTGGCCATGTAGCGGTCGATGTTAATAGTCAGTGAATGTCAATGCATGGTCAAATGTCAACAATAGAATGGGAACATCCTGGGGAGAAATCTGGCGATATATGGAATAATAGGGGATCAGTAGGGATAGAAGAAGAGGGATAAAAATTGGATGGATTATATCGACCGCAACGCAACGTCACTGGAATGATTGTTAGTAAGGGGAACAATTTTTTCAGGGTGGTGGATTGTTATATTTTATCCAGCCCATGTCCGTTTTTTGTTGTGGTTTATCACTGATGTCAAAAAGCTGTTGAATTGAGATTGGCACGGTCCCAGGTGTTGTTTTCGTGGTTTATGGCAATTTTGAAACAAATTCACCATGCAATTTGCCTAGTTCAATGTTCAATTTGCCTATGTCAGTGACAAAATACAATTTCCACACCAATAAAGCATCAAGCCATCAAGAGTGGTATAATGTCATGAGTAGCCATTGCTGATCCCGGAGCGCGAAATGGAATTATTAACGGTGAGGCGTTCGCTTGTGACGCTGTTTATCTCGTCGCTTGTGACGCGGTTTTTCTCGTCGCTTGTCACGTACACTCCCTATACCCCAAAACCCTAAACCCCCCTAAACCACCCCAAAACCCTACAAGGTAAAACCATCGGCACTGTCAGGTTTGCGAGATGATGAGAAACATTAGTAAACCCCAACCCCCACCAAAACCCTGAAAGGTAAAACCATTGGCCTTGTCAGGTTTGGCACATGATTATATCCCCCACCCCAAAACCGTAAAAGGTAGAACCATTGGTATTGTCAGGTTTGGCACATGATTTGGAACACATTTAGACCCTAAACAAATACCACTCCCTCCCACCCCTGGACCCTGAAAGGTAAGACCATTAGTATCCATTTAGTATTGTAAGGTGGCTCTTTCTTTCGTCGATGTACCGCGAGGCACGTAATCAACACGTAATTGAGAGAGCTCAGAGGACCCTTCGTTGCAAGCAATCGGCAAAAAGGGAGGGATCTGTTTTCGTCGCAAGTGATCGGCGAAAGTTTGTCGCAAGTGAATGGCTGATCTTATGAACAGTTTTGCTGGGGCAACCAGTTTCAGGTGAACAAACAAATGGTATCAAATTGCATCATGTGACCGCAAACTCCAAGAGTTTACCAGACCCTTGCTACAGACCATACAGACCCAACTTCTGCATGCATGACTTGGATCCTGTACAGATACAGCATCATAGCGTTAGCGCCCGTTTTGATTTTGGTGTGCAAACCTCTGAGGTTCAATGGTTCCAGTGGTTCTTTTCAAAAGGCACACACAACAATGGCACATGTGGTGCAAAAATTGAAAACACGTATTACGCCGTTCCAAACTTGAATGTATTAGATCATTAACAGCCAACATTGATAATAGCTACGTCAGTAACGACAATAAGCCAACTGTAGAGGTATATTTTGTTTTGATTTGTATTTCCCCAACAAGCAGCAAAGTGGATTTGGAGTCATCCTACAACAGGCCTGCAGTTGTTTTGCCAATGTTTGCTTTGACATGTTTGGCGTCACCCCAATTCTTGCCAATTATGCCGGATCGTGTGGCATCCTAGTTTGCAATGACACACAATCACCTTACATTTATCAGCAATAGGACAACCATTCGTTTGGATGTATTGAAACATAGTTTGCGTAAAACAATGTCAAACCATCCCCTAGTCATCACCATAAATATATTGGTGGTATAAACAAAAATTAAACCATTCCCAGTCATGGGTGGTTAAAATGGCCATTGTTTTACCCACAGAAAACATCGTTTTTCCCCCGTTTCCAGACGAGAATCAGCATTCCGCATCCCCCCGTACTACGGCAGCAGAATCCTGATGCCTTGCTTTTATTCTAGTCAAATGACTGTTCACAGCCCAATAGAAAAAAACTATACATGTATATATCTATATATATATGCATACTATCATTACTGGTAGTAGATAAATCATGACAAATCCACTGCGTTTACATTACATGTTTTGATATATTTTTCAAGATCATCATTTCAGTATCATTGAAGTTCATACCTAGCACATTGAAGTTCAATGTTTTGGCAACTGAGTTTCTGGCGAAGGGCCTCCCTGCTTGGATGGGTAGGATATCACACTTAGTAGGTGTCTATAATAACTCATCCATAGATATCTTTAAGCGATGATAAACTGTTTGTTACATATATTCAGATATAGGTACAAGATTACACCACATAATATAATGTTAATATAGGTTAATTAATGTTATATGTATAGTACTATTTAGTCTTGCATTCATTTATTGTTGTTATTACAGTGTGTAAATATATGTAGACAGAGAGAGACAGAGAGAGAGAGAGAGAGTGTGTGTGTGTACCTATTGTGCAAGCAGCATGAGTTTGAAACCCTTGCTAACTAGGATGCACGTGTTTTTTTTGACATGGGGGGATCCCCAAGTCACCATGGTTGTTTTAATAACTAAAAATGGTCGAATGACTTGGATGAATTGAGGGTACCCCCATGACTTAGGAAGCAAAATCCAGAAATTCAACTCTGCCGTGGCATGAAAGCCAGGAGCGCCTCAGGAATGATTTCGAGATCAAACCCTGCAAGCCAGTCCTTGGCTCCAAACGTACCGGCGTGTCCACTCCTCAAGTGGGACAGGGTGTGTGTCTCTTGTCATACGGGGAGATCGCCCAACGTTGGCTGAGATATGATGAGCCTAACAGCCTTAAGGTTGGGATATCATGAGTTATATCATATGAGTCATATGGGATATAATGAGCCATCCTAAGTTTATAATGGAACTATGATATATAATGAGGTATAGTCATATGGAATATAAAGGGTTGCCTTCCTATCCCAAGATAAGCCGTAACAAATACACATATCCCATCCAATGATATTGCTTGTTGAATACGTATTCCTATTGGGTCTCAGACTTCAATCCCCATTTAACCAGGTGGTATATAAGTACATATAAGTACATAACACCGAAAATAACGCGTAACTGAGAGTCTTGTAACTCACAACATATTGGTTTCCAATGGCTCCACCATGGGGTTGACAGCACGCCACCATGGAACACAATTAAGGGAGCGACCCGCATGGCCTGTTCCAATCGCCATGGTGAAGAGATCTGAAAACAGCGGTCCTGAGGTGAAGTCGCACCCAAAAACATGGTGGTTTTGTAAGGGATGACATAGGATGAAATGATTAATAGTGATTAATGATATTAACAATCTGGTTCACAAGTGATTAACCTACCATTACTGGTTGGTGGTTTGGAACATAACTTTTATGACTTTCCATTCAGTTGGGAATGTCATCATCCCAACTGTTACTCACTCCATCATGTTTCAGAGGGGTAAGCTCAACCACCAACTAGATCAGTTTTTGGGACCATAGAATGGGGCTGTTTAACATGGGGATCGGATTGTCATGGATTTACTTGGGTGACTTTTAGGTATTCCCAGGAGACGCCAACAAGTCGAAAATTGGTCGCCAAGTCGTGATGTGTGGCCGATGGTTTTGGCCTTGAAAAAGATGGGTTTCTCTCAAAAATTGGTCCCCTCGAATTCGATGTTACTATTCGCACTAAACTTTGGACTGGGGGAGTCACGACTAAGCAACTATTTTGCTACTAGACTATACTAAACTATCAAGCTTGGATGGTTTTCAGCTTCCAGCCGATCCCATGTGGGTTTGTCTGAAACTCGGGTACACTAAAGTCTGATCCTTGATCATCATTTTCCCCGTGCAGATGGGAAGAAATCTGGGTTTAGATCCATAGTGCTAAACAATCCCCGCCCTCAGCATGATCTCATGATCTCCAACTGGTATCTTAAACAATGTGGTAAACCCAACAATATAATCCTAGTAATGGGATGAGGTAACCCCAAATGGTTGGTGAATGGGATAGTTCATTACTGGGTTTACTATATCTGGTTGGTGGTTTGGAACCTGAATTTCATTTTTCCATATATGGGGAACTGACGAACTCATATTTTTCAGAGGGATTGAAACCACCCACCAGATATTATCTTGAATTTTGATGTCCTTTCAGTGCTATGGCGGGAGATACTGTACCGAGGTTGGCCTACAAGATTGGCTGCATGTCTCTTTGGGACGCCACTTAGCTGAATAAGGGCAGACTCTCTTCATATTTACAGATGGTTTTAAGCATTAGCATGATTTGCCCAGATGTTTTCAGGAGTATAGATGCATGATATACACGTAAGCATCGTGTATTGCGTGTGTAAATGATATTTTTTAGATAATATTAGCACATTTATATGATATGAATATAAACATTGCTATATGTATTAATATAAACACATCATTTACATAGCTGTAGACTGTAGACTATATATATATATATATTATTTATATATACAAACGTGCATTCATTTATAGGCGAAGCATACATTGAGCATCGATCAGATCGGCCCCTCCAAGCAGATCGACCGCGAGAAAAGCTGCTAGACTGAGATGAGAATTGAGATTGCTCACTGATTGAATCTGAGAAACCGTTTTTGTTTTCTTTGAAACAGCTTCAGTTGAATCTTAGTTGAACTCAGTTGGGACAGGAGTGGGGTGTGAAGCACATGGTGACTGTGTGTCAACTCGATCGGCTTCATGTTCTGCGCTCGCCTCAGAGACCTGGGAGGTATGGGGATGGCGATGCTGAAAGCCGATGATACCCTCTGGTAAACTAAATAGCTTTGGAAAATCACCGTGTTTAATGGCTAAACCCACTATAAATGGCCATTTTCAGTAGCTATGTTAGTTTACCAGACGATATCATTTTTGGGGTGAACATCCATAGCTGCCACCGAAAATTGCCTGATGCTGCCCATCAAAACTCAGGGTTTTGACCAGCCAGACGAGTCATGTTGCCCAGGAAAGCTCAAACCTTGCAGAAGGAAGGCTATGAGGCATACTGTAAGGGGACCGGCAAGATGCGTCCAACGAATCCAATTTACGGAACCGCAACTGTAAAGTAATTGTCCCCCTAGTAGGATGCAGAAAAGTTGACATGATTTGGGTTGGTTCGTTTTCTGCATCTTTATGTTGGGTTTTATGATGGGTTATCAAGCTCCAACTCCTTATGAAAGGGCAAAACTCAACGGCAGAAATTCTTGGGTTCGCACCATGCAACTCCCTGGATGGTCGGGGCCGTTGGACCTCCCGCAGTCTTCACCTGTTAAACAGTGGCAGATGTTGTACAAGGTGAGGCCCCAAAAAAACGAAGCAGCTACGTGTAGGTACACGTTTAACGACAGGTGAATTCTGTGGTTTTCATGGTAGATCTAACTATAAACTAGCTATGTGTACCAGGTATAATAACCATGTGTATCTAAGATATACATTGTTTGAAAATGTATATACATGATGCAAGAGTTAATGGAAAATCATTTGAAACCATTCTATACTTGATGGGATCTATAACACACCAACTTTTAACTGGGGGGCACCACCTTGTTGGTTATACTCCTGGTGCAAGTTTCATGGTTTCCGGTGATTCTTTCTAGGCGTGGCAAGTGTTCAGTCTTCGCAGTGGCCTTCCAGTTCTTCAAGTATCAAGATGTACACCATTTGGATCAAAGTTCCAAGTCTTAATTTTCCAGGAATAATATACAGTATATAATGGTGTGTATATGTACATATAATAAATAGTGCAAATATGTACATATAATATTTTCCAGTATATAATGGTGTGTATATATATATGTACATATTCAAAAACCTTTCAGCCACACAAAGTGTAGCTCCATCTCCCAAGCAACTCACCCTGCAGGCGCTTCGCTTGGGTTTGGGCTACAGATCCATTCATCGGATCAATCGCTCGGCCGGGACCCTTAAGTTGCTATGCTGTCATCAAAGATGGCAGCTAAAATCACCATGTTTGATAGGAAGCTTATCTGAAAATTATATAGGAAGATAATGTGGTAAACCCAATGCCAAAATATGCCATGAACCATTCCCAATGTTGACATAAATGGGTTGTAAATATCTTCCCCGGTAGGTTAATGGCATTCAGTTAAGTACATTCAACGAGAGCACAATGGCTTGGTCATGTCAACCCATCTGGCTGTTTGAGTGTGGAAGGTGGGGCCATTTCAGTAGCCGACTATTCACTGTTTTAGGGGAAACCACCTAATTCATCAATCAAGATTAATCTGGAGTTGACATCAGATGGAACCGAAAATGTCATGTGCAACATCCAATCGGATCATGTTCAGATTAAGAAAATGGGGGAGCTCCAACTCAAGCAATGCCAACGCTGTGCCAAGGAGATCGCAAACTATATCAAAGCAGGCAGGGCCTGAACTCGGCGATGTTTTTGATGCCCAGAAACCATACTGGTTGAGGTTGGTAATCAAACGTGGCTGGAAACACCTCTGTAAATGGAGGTTGCAAGGGGACAAGCATCAGGGATTCCCATTGCCATGTTACCGAAGAGTACCTAAATGCAGCCATATTACGCTGCTTAGCTGCGTTGAAGTTAAAATTGATTCATTGATCGTGTTAAGGGAGCGAAACTCATGAAAAAAACTATTCCAGATTTTGTTTCATACTGTTTCTTGTAGCAACGTCTAACAATTCTTGGAGCAATGTCTTTTCCTTGTTGCGGCTGCTCTGTCCATTTTTTGTCCGATTGTTGCTTGGTCATAAATGTACATCAAATCATCAAGTGCCATCCGCATTCATCCACCACCTACGGCTTCAAGGATGGTGTAGTGACTTGTGTGGGGTTGTCATAGGTTGTCACTAAAAGCATGGTCAACACCAATGTAGTAAAAATGCTTTTACTCCATAGGAACAGAGTAGTCATAGACATCAGAATCATGATAAATTTGACAGTAACTTACTAACAATCATGAAATTGTAAAGTACTAATTATCAATAATCATCATTTATATTAGTTTGTTTTTGATTGGTTTACTATGTATTAAAAACATCCTATAACTAATAATAGTATAGAATATATAATTTCCCTAATATCAATGGTGTTTATAAGCCTCCTTCATATATATTTCTATATATGGTGCTAATTATATCTAATTATTAATTATGAGTTTGTTTATAATTATTATTGTCATGTTTACATCTATATCATATATCATTTATATTGCTTTGTTATTGCTTATCATAGTATATTGTTTTTTTTATAATATATTTTTTAATGTACATATACATATATATGTACATTTTTATATATCTATATATATATATATATGTATATGTATGTCATCCCATTCCCCTAATATTTGTCACACCCAGTCGGCCCGCCAGGGGTAGCGCCCAAACACCATGTGGGAGAGCGGGTGACCCCAGCCTGCTGATCGGAACGGGTAAAGGTCAGCAGATGTCAGCAGCCTGTTTAATAAGCCATTTGAATAGATGGAAAAACCATGGAAAACCGATTTTTATAGATGAGAGAAACCATTTAAATAGATGGGATCAGCCATTTATAGATGTTACAATCTAATTAGATTAAATAAGCCACTTCCAGTGGTCCTTTTACTAATCAGGGTTTCCGAAAAAGCAGTTACGATCGGATGATCCAAGTGTTTGGCGATATATCGCCAGATTGGCTGGTAATTCATATCCTGGTGAATTTTAGCGATAAATTTAACGCAGATTCATCGTATAAAGGTGGGTGTCCCATGCGCTTAAAATAGTCTGTAAAAAATATTAAACATATAAATGACGGGTCTCCAGTTTTCTATGTTATAATGGTTCATTAGTTGGAGGCTATGTCATATTATTCCTATGGGTACCAAAGCGTACTTGGGTGACCTAGATGCGGAGTTACTCGGAGCGCAGGAAAGCTACGGATTCACCCGTACAAGACACAGTATGTGGGTAAAAAATTGCCATAAACCACCCATTTTCCTGGGAATGGTAACCATACCACCTATATATAAAAATGGTGATGACTGGGGGATGGTGCAAATGACATCACGTGTTACCCACATTGTAGGAAGTTTTCATAACATGTCCCTTTGTAACATCGCAATGTGGTCCCCTCCGGCTGAGCAGTGTTCAAAGATGTTCAAAACCCTGCGTCGTCCCGAAAGCAGAAACTGGTTGGTTGAGAACGGGATTCCCCGTCCATGGATTGCGGTAATCCCCAATATATATATATGGGGTAGTGAAGTTCCCTATGGTCATCAACCGGGGTTTAGAATCCACTCACCTATAGTTCATTAAAAACATGTCTAAAACAAGTCATAGCATGGCTATATCTACCATAACATATTCACGTATCTACCATATCTACCTTAGCATATGTTAGCATAGCTACAACTGTATGGAGGGCGCAGACAGCTACACCAGTAACCTGATGCGGCTTCAGGTTTCGGGTCTCCTCTGATTGCCTGCTACCAGCAGGAGCGACGAGTTTCTCGAAATATGGATTTGACATGGAACCCCAAAGATGGCAATGTCCCCAAGGAAAAAAAGTGTCCAGCAATTAGCAATGTTCAGTTTTGTACAATTTCCTAGCTTTCGGATGTGTAGGTAGTGGAAGGCCACCACGAGTAGAACATCTATCAAGTTAGCACACAGACAGCGACAGCCATGGCATGTCGAAGCCCAGGTTGAGGGATGATCAAACGTGATTTCCACTGAATCACCAACCGGAAAGATCATCCGGCTTGGCTTGAACTGACATGGGTATTGTCCGAAGTTGAGGACCTCCAACACCGATGGGTTTCACTTCTGAAACGAAGCATTTGCTGCTTCGCAATGAGGATAGCCAGCAATCTTGTTCATGTTTAATTGATATTGTTTAATGATAAATATACCTAGATTTTTTTAGTGAATATCAATTATGGTTCATTCTGGAAATCATTGTGATCGCCAAGTTTGTCGAGTGTAAAACACCATGTGCCCTGCAGGATTTCAGTTGACAGCAAGACATTTCGTCCCTGGACAGTGGGCCGGGAACTTGGGAACTTGGGAACTTCAGTCGCGGCCCACAAAAGGCGGCGGCAAACTTCAGTCGAAATGGCCATTGTCCAACCAGCCACGATGTGATTTTTGCTATGTGGAAAACTATGCATTATACTAGTTATACTATGTATGTGTTCTTTTTCCATGGGGCCCCTGCTTTTTTTCCACCTTGCATCCTGTTCTTTAAGACTTTGCCCCTGTTTTTTAAACCTTCAAAAGCCGCTCCTTGAAACTCATGTGACCTCCTGGTTTGCTGGGCCCGTGAGAAATTTGCTTTTGGCCTTGGCCTTCACTTTGGGACCCGACCAATAGTCATGGCTCATCGTGTCTTCGATTTTTGGTTCTTACCATTTCTTATCGAAACTTTGAGAATGATAAGAATAAAACAAAGTGTTTGGAACTTATTTTGTCTTTTTCCATTATTGAATCCGAATCCATTTTGGGAATATGATGGAATATGTTTGTTTTTTTTGTTGGGTGCACTGAGGATTTCCTCTTATTTTTCTACCGACTTCCATGAAACACAATTTTATGTCCCTTCGTTCCCATGTTGATAGGATCTCACGTCACACTGAATCCCACTTGTTGTGGTCATTTCGCAAAAGCCAGATCACCTGTCTCCCGAGATCTCCCAATCTGGGTGTTGAAAAAACAATAATCATCTCTTGTTGGCTGGTCCTCATATGTTCTCATCCCTTCTGCCGTTGTAATCCCCTCAAAAAGATGCTGAATTTGGTGCAGACTCATGTGGGCCGGTAATAAACCATCCCCACATGATAGGGTTATTATAGGTTCTTTAATTGGGTTGCCAACATTAAAGTTGTGATGCAGATGTGTTTCTGATCTCTTGGGGGTTGCGATACGTATCCTTACGGTTGATTCATATCTCCTGTTTTCGATGAATGTCAAGGGACACGGCCGCTCCGAGGTCTTCGTGTCCGGATGGACCAAAGGACGAGGATACCACGGTGTCATGAAACGCGTGGGCACCGAGATGGGAGATATCCCTGGTGTGCTACCAATTCGTTGGTAGTCTCAGTGGTAAGGAGATTTTTCAAAATTTGTGGTAGAGTTTGCTGGTTCTCAATAATTAATGCTTTTGCTTGAAAGATGCCAAGTTTGGTTGTTCAACCCGACGCTCGTCTGCAGGTCTCTGCAGGATCTGTCGAAAGCAACTACTGATTGAAGTGCTAAAAGATTTTTCATACACCATTGAGATTAGAGACGGAGATTTCACCAGGAATGGTAGTTGGGTGCACCTCGCGGCCTGTCGAAAGTAGAGCCAAGGGCTACCGAGCCAAGAACCATGTAGGAGCACCCCGTCGAAAGAGGCGATGTATCAAATACTTTCTGCGGCTCATATCTATTATTATGCAATATTATGCATATATGATTATATATACACATTATAGAACCCAGATAGATCCCTAGTAACCCCAAGTTTTCCAGCATGGTTTTCTATCAACCTTTGGGGGTTGCCGCCAGGTGACTCTGAAAAAACGTGACGCAAGGGTCTGAAAAAATGTGTACCCCCAATAGAATTGGCAATTTTAATACGGAAATGAATTGAACTGATGATACTTGTTTTCCCCTAAAGTTCAAGACACATAACTTATAATAACTAGTTGCTGATAAGACTAAGTCTCAAGTACAATGGCTCGATTCTCCGGCCATTTGCAGATGGGTTTCCATTGGTTTCCTTTTGGAATATTTGGGTGCGACTGTTGCAACCTGCTCCTATGAGTTTTCCTGGCAGGCATTTTAAACAATTGATTTCTAGCATCTTGGCAGTTCCTTTGCTTTCATCCTTGTTGCAACATGGCTCTCCCCAGTTATAAGTTGGTTTATAACCCCTTCCAACGTTATATACATTGACCTAATTACAAACCAAGTCACTTAAGTCTGGGGCACCACCAGATCATCGGTTATCTTACTGGTGCGTTTTACGCAGGGAATTTTCGGGAATGATCCATTAACCCCCAGCAACCCATCCATTCCCTACGAAGCACCAGTAAGTCAATATCTTTAATTAACCAAGTTTGTAGATTCCAATCTATTGAAAGTGACCTTCCAACCCATTCCCTACGTTTAGCATCATCATTGGTTATATACCCATGATATCTTCATGTGGCATCCCCATGTGGCTTCCACCTTCCACGCCAAGGATGGGGCTTCCAGGGTGGAGGATCTGACCAGCACGGGCATAAGAAGAACCACCGTTCCGCGGGCTCGTTGGGCCCGGACTCTTGGGGCATCCCAACGCCGACGTCCACTGGGTTTTAACTCACAGACACTTAGGGTATACCATATATATATATGTGTGTTTGTATGTACATATATATATATAAGAAATCCCCAAATAGAAAAGTTGGAAACCTGCATCGAACTGCCATTCTGGAAGTACTTCTCGGCATTTGTTTGTGGGCGACCATGACTGGTTTTCTGGTTCTGAATCACTTCCTGCGATGCGCATCGACGTTCGACTGTGCACACCAGCCCCAATTCTTGGGCATGGAACTGCTACCAGACATGACCAGGTTGCGATGTTCGTATGGCATTGACATCCTACGTACAGTTCGTACTGTAATGATATGCAGTTATCAATGATAGCCTTTGGTAATCAGTCACATGGCTTGCTGGAAAATCCATAAGCAAAGCTTCCCGGAATGTGGTTGGACTTTCCCAACTAGCTATCTGAGGTCAGCGTGGCATCGGTAAGGTGTGGAAGTACAAGAAGATGGCGGGTCACAAAGGTGTGACGTTTTTCGTGTCTGGTGGATGTTGGTTTTCGTGCCGTCCAACATAGCTATGTTAGTTCGATGGCCCCTAAAAAGTTCGATGATTGGCCATGTTTAAATGATGATGTTCCATACTGGAGGCTTCATATGAATGTTGAGACCGGATTAAACAAAACATGATAAACATATTGGGCTACATATTGGATTTGCTTAAAAGGGGGCCTAAGAAAACGTCAAGCATATTACCAGCAGATTCCGCACTTCTGGCGAATGAACCAATGGTGTTTTTCCCAAAACACCGACTCCCGAAATCGACGAATTACAACGAAAAACTAAGCACCTTGGGTAAAAAAATCACATTCAGGCAATCACCCTTAATGTTGGTAAAACAATGTCATAAACCATCCATTTGGGAATGGTAACCACACAACCTATAAAAATGCTGATTTGAGGGGTAGTTTATGGCATTGTTTTACCGACATTATTAGTATTTCAGGATTTCTGACGGCGAGCGGTTTTCTTTTTGGAGTCGTCGCAATTCTCTCCGTGAAAGAAACTAAAAAAGGAACCTCACAACGGCCTCATCGCTACCACCAGCCTGGGGAAACACTTATATCTACACGTAGCAATGATTCATGATTAATATGTCCGTGTATATATATATACATACACACTAGAATATACTAATATCATACATGTAGCAATGTCATATCCTGCCAAGACTTGGCTTTTTTGGCACGGTGTTATGATGTTTTCTGAAGGGAAATTGGGTGGATTTAAACTCGTTGGGGTTTTCAGGAATCTACCATGCTCAGGGTTGCGGTATTGTATCACTGTGTTACTTTATTATTGTGCAAAGAATGATCTGTGCACAGCATTGACTTGGCAGTCTCCAAGATGTGTATTACATCCCTGACTGTTGTAATCGAATCATTAGATGAGGCTTGAAGCTCAAAAGTTGAGTCCAGTAAAAATGAATGTTCAACGGCATGAATCTCAAGCGTTTCACCCAAGTTGAAGCATATCCAGTTGGAATGCTGGGGCCAAAACATTGGTTCATACTCCGGAGTCAGCCTGCAGTAGTCCAGCAAATCACTTGAAGATCTCCCAAGTGGTTCCATTTCTATGGTTGGTTTCTCATTGACAATTATGATGCCCCACTACCACGGCTGGATGCCAGTGGGTATCATTTGCTTCTGGCTTATGCAACCCCCTAAATTCAAGCTCGGAAACCCCACATCCAAGTGCTAGAATGATTTTCCAGGCTCAATGTGAAACTATGTGAAATTCGAGGTTCAACATATATATTAAAATATCGACCTATACAGGGTTATAGTTATAGTTGATACACTCTACTTATTCAACATCGCTTTTTTCTAGCTATCTTGGTCTACTGCTAAGCCCACTGCCGATTCGTCTACCGATTCGGACGTCTGCGCGGTCAGCGCACAGGTCCGGACCCCCGCTGTGTCAATGCCAAGGCGGTTCGAACGTGCTGTGTGGTTGGTGAATGGTTTTCATGGGCACCAGCACCAGTGTCATCATTGCCATGGCTGGAAAATGCACTAAATCATTAAAAAACGAGGTTTATAGCTGGGAAAATCATCAAATGAAGAATTGTTCATCTAGACATTGAGAAAGAGCCAACACCCCCAATTTGGGCCTATGATGATGTTTTTTGTTTGCTATGATACTATGAATGTTGGGACTGTTTGGGTGGAAACCGGATTTTGAATGTCTTGGACTTCCCTGAAATGCACCTGGACCGCAGTGCATGTGTCATCATCATAATCATCATCATCATAATCATCATCAGCATAATATTCTTAGTATTTTTAGTTTTTCACATGTTTATTATTCTTATTCTTATTATTATTCTTAGTCTTACTAATGTTCATCTTCATCTTTATTTTCATGTTCATCTTCTTTTGTGTTTTTGTTTATTCTTCTTAACTTTCATTTCATGTTCATCTTCATTTGCATCTGCATCTTCGTCCTCATCTTCATCTTCATCTTCCTCCTACTTTTTGCCTTTAATGTATGGTTCGCTGGCAGACTTAATTGGGGTCAGTCAGGCTGAGCTCCTGTAAACTCAGCCGCCAAACATGGCCAAGACTTGTGTTTTTGTTGATTTCTTTTCTATGCATGGTATATGATTGCACTATCATTCACTGGACTCAGAGCACGGAACCATTCAGTACGATCAGCCAGGTGTTTCGCATCGAAAGTGCGCGAAACTTGATTTTCCTCAAAGGACCATTGCCGGGCTACAAGGCGGGGTGATTCGTGGTACTTAGTACCCTCATGAAGCGGAAAAAAGCAACCTTTAAAAACTGTGGGTGAGTGAATTTATGCGAAAATTGCAAACGCCAAGAAAACAATGGAAATTCATGTTGGGGAAAGGGATGGAACTATTCACGTGCGAGCTAGGATTCTTGTACCACGCCTGGTTAAACCGCCCATTGGTGAAACCACCTGTGTCCTAGTCCTGTGGTGCTGAGTTTGCCAGCGAAAGTTGATGATACATCATCTAAGCATATGCGTGTGTCAATAGGCCGGTATACCCCAAAATAGTCATTTTAAATGGGAACTTCATAATAAACCATGGGATTTTGAGGTACCTTCTTCTCAGACAAAGCCATATCTGACTCACATGCTCTGGTGGCAAAGCATGTGTTCTTATTTATACTACTCTGGTTGGTGGTTTGGAACACGAATTTTATTTTTCCATATATTGGGAATAATGATCCCAACTGACTATATAATATTTTTTCAGAGGGCTAGGTATACCACCAACCAGTACTGGTTGGTCGAAAGAGCGAACGATTGGTTGATGGGCTAGCGGCGCCCTTGGGCTTTCTCTCCTACATCATGGGGATGATTTCGTGGGCTTATCCATCACAAACTCACAGGTTAGAGGATGCAAGGAAAGTCACGTACTGTAAACAAGAGCCAGACAGACAAGACAAACACACACAGACACATATCTATATCTATCTATGTATCTATATATCTATCTATATATATATATAGATATTATATATACATACATACATACATACATATATATATATATATTTGTACGATTATATGTGTGTATATAGAATATGAGCCAATGTGATACAATCCAAGATTATTGGTTGCCATAACCTGGCGCCATACAACAAGAGCAGTTTCCGACCAACCGGCGAAGTTTGGTGTGACGTCACACAGGGTTTCCCATAGTCACACAAGGTTGTGGTATGCATATATATATATCAATAGGAATTTCAGGAGCCTATGTAAGGTAATGTCCCCACAAAATATGGCCTTATATGGTACAGTACCTCCATTTTAGGATCCTGGAATTCCCATTGGTATATTTTTCCATAAATGAGTTGCACATCATTTATAATCCTCTCTCCCTATTACTAAAACGGGGGGACACCCCCAAATGGTAAACACGGTGATCTATTTTTATTATTAGGGGGTATTTTGTATTGGGGTGCCCTTAATATTCCAATGAAAACCTTAATAATAGAAATAAACACATGATTTCAATTTTGATTAAATCCCTTATTAAAAGTTTTGATATATATATATATATATATACATAATATTGCCAAAAACTGGATTTCGAAGCTTTCCCCTAATATTCCAATGAAAACCTGAATAACAAAAATACAAAGACTTGATTTCAACTTTCGTTAAATCCCTTATTAGAATCTATATAAAACATTGCCAAAAACTGGATTTCGAAGCCTTCCCCTAATATTCCAATCAACACCTTCATAATAAAATGAAAGATAAAACTTGTGAGATGGGATCCTAATAAAAAACGTCCAGGTACCATTCTATTTTTATTAATATTGTTTCACCATCCTGTTCTCCTATTGATTCTCAATTACTCGTTCCATAATTAAGAATCCAATTGTGCCCAACCAAAAAGAACGGCACTTCCGATTTTTTTGGTGGAGTTTTAGTAATAGGAAGAAGGGATTATGCAACATACCGTTGCAAAGAATATACCCTTTGGTAGTTTAATATAGCTGTAGAAAATTCACCATTTAGTTCGATGATTTATTTTCCCAGCTATAAACCTGAATGTATATGGAACTGTCCCATTAAATTCACCATTAAGAGAAGATTTTCCCATCTATAAACCTCCATGGCCAGGCGGGATTTTCCGGCTAAGTTCTAGGGATCCACCTTTTGAAGTCAGGGAAGCATCGTGAAGATCAGCGATGCACGTGGAAAAACTGCCCTGAAGAATCTCCACATCCGCTTGCCGCTGGGTCTTGATCAACGCAAACAATTATGTATGTATATATATATATATTAGATCGTGGCGTACATCTGGGATTTGATGTTCAACAACTTTGTCTTGGGAAGTTTTGGAATGCATATAATTATATAGTATCCATATGTTGCAACGGTTTAAGGGAACATTTACATGAAAAATTCAGTATTTTGGGGGTGCAAAAAAAATACCTGTAGATGTTCACCTGAAACGACGCTACTAGAAATGATGGTCAATAAGGGCTAACTACCCCAAAATGGCCGTATTTCAGGTCCGGTCGTGCTATGCTTGCGGGGGTGCGGCCGGCTACAAGGAAGATGGTCGTTTTTTTCAGGTTGGTGAAGGTGAGTTATCCAAATACAATTATGCATAGATGTAAGAATATAACATATACTGTGAGGGTACGCCCATGCGTCACCGCAAAACTCCCTGTTTTGGGGCCCTGGTTTTGGAACCTCATTTACATGTTGATCAAAAATTGCGCTTGCTTCTTGCTACTTTATTGTCTCCTTTCCTTGGTTGGCAGAGTTCGCTGCAGCATCATCTTATTTGAAGATGCAAAGTGTGAAATTGCCGCTTTATCAATCACCTGCGGGCTGCATATGATCCTAAGTAAGCCAGGATGAAGAATTGTCAGGCAGCTTTCCTCTTTCCATGCAAAGCCCATATAAGGGAGGCCCCACTTCCGCCAAAACAATACCAATTTCAGATGCCAAAAGCGAATCCAAAACACACCCTTATACCCGCTTGTCTTGATCATGACGATCTTTTCTTTGTTGTCGTGATGTGGATAAAAGATCTCCCATGTACTGAAGCTGATTCGAGCTTTCCAAAGCCTGCAATCGAGGCGCTTCGAGGCCCAGCGAGGCCTGACCGAGGCCACGCCTTGGACGCAAAACATATTGGCACAAGGACAAAGCGAGGCTCACGGGGACTCGACACTATATAATATTATTGTTGGATCCCTAGCAGGGCTGAACTTGAAGAAGTTGGGAATTTTGCTGCCTTACTAGAATTTTAGGCCGCAGCTGGCGCACAGGGACGGAAGACCTGGAGGCCTCAAGGCTATGGCTATGGAAATTGCAGCTCAACAAAAAGTTTGCATGGATGAGGGAAGTCTCAAGGCAGGCCTTGAAACGCGCCTCCAGGGTCGCGAGGCTATGGAAATTCGGAACAAAACACTTCGAGGCAGGCTTCGAGGCAGGCTTCGAGGCAGGCCTGGGGCTATGGAAATTGGAGCAAAACAATATATATATATCACAAAGAAGGGGTTCGGTTTTGTTCCTAAAAAGGTAAGAAAAGGCAGACATGCAAACATGGGCCTCCCTAGTATTTGATCAAAAGCAGGTTCCAAAACCAGGGCCTCAAAACATGCAATTTTGCGGTGACACGTCGGCGTACCTTTAGAGTAGCGAGCATGCTGCTGATTTACTCATACATGAATCTTTGCTTTGGTATCTTCTGCAAGGAAAACATGTTTTGAGTCTTGACCGTGTCTGGTCTGCAAATGTAAAAATCTTCTTTGTTTAAGCAATTTCGCCGGCCTAGGTTTCCCCCTTCTTTGATTGAAGTTGTTGGTTTGTTGCGCACAGTTGAATTAAGATCGCTAGGTAGAAGACCATGGAATGAAGATCATGTCTACACGTCCTGGTTTGCGTCTTGGTACAAATTTCGCGCCCTGGATGGCATTTTGGTGTCCTGATTTGGGTCCAAAATTGGACCCAAATCAGGATCCCAAAATGCAGCCAAACAAAGAACATTTTTACATTTGCAGACCAAACACGGTCAAGACTCAAAACTTGTTTTCCTTGCGGAAGATATTAACGTAAAGATTCATGTATGAGAACATCAACAGCATGCTCGCTACTGTAATATAATTAATTGTATAAATAATGTATGTGTACATATTGATTTAGATACAGATATGTTCACTAGACGCTGCATTTTTTTTGACCTAGACAGATCAATACATCAAACATCTGCAATTTACATGTCTAGACAGATAAGGATGGCCAAATGAACACTGACCATAAATAACTACATCGAATATATATATATACACACATACACAAATATAGAACTGATCCCAAACTAACACGATATCGCTCCGGCATTGTGCTGAAACGTCGCCATCCGGTTGGCAGCTTGGTTCCAAACTCACAATCCCGAAGATGAACATTTGGGAGCGCAGTTCCGTTTATAAGCAGACAAATACCATACTCTGCCTTTTACGAACTGGGATGCAAAACCAACTAGGAGATAATTGGCCATACTTAGATGTTGCCGCGATCAACTAAGTGATTAGCATCCCAGTTACAAGGGGTCATAAACGATTTCCCAACAAACCACTTAGCTAATTCTGGCAGCATCAAAGTAGTTCGTTGTGGGCCTCAAAGTGCGTTCTGTAAAAAGGAAGTGCAGTTCCAACTATGAGCGGATATGTCACCATAGTATACCATGTGTATAGAGTTGATATCCCAAGTTTTGGGGTTTTGTAAGCATGAAAAATAGTATCCATAACAGCAACCGCAAGCTTCGTCCCCCGAGGCCATATCCAACCTTCGTCCCAATGCCAAACGTGGAGTACCCTGTGACCCTTCAGGAGCTGTTGATGAAGCCGTAAACGCGCTTCGTTTGGGATGGTGAATTTACAGCTCTAAGGGTAGTCATGACATATGTATATACATATATATACATATGGATTTAATAACTTAATGATTTATTAATATATCTTATTTATTTATTTATTTATTTCTATTTATTTATTTATTTATCTATTTTTTATTTATGTATGTATAATATACGTGTCTTGTGAATATATATATATATATATGTATATATATATTTACATACCAAAGGGTTATCTTAATTGATACTTGAGATACTAGTCATCAATATCCATCAAAGACGATGATAGCCAACAGACTGTCTCAATTATATATCCTTAGTTTATAATTTGGTTTTGGCCAGAGATTGTGTATCCCAAGATCCACTTGTGAATCAATGTTAATTCACAACAATTCTCATTTAAACAGGCAAAGAATGGAGTTATCCACTATCTTCAGACTTTGTGGACAGTCGTTTGCCATTGTCTGAAGATGTGGCACAGTGTTTTTTTTGAATCCATGACTATGGATTCTATGGATATCAGATAGTGGTTTCCAGAAACCCATTGAGCCATTCAACATACCCCTATCCCCTCTCATCAAACTACTTGGTTGATAGGTTTCCCTACTCTATGGGCAACGGTTAGTTCATACATCTAAATACCCAGGTAGTATAATTCCATATATCATAACCAATCAACCAATGTATTTTTAAAAGCTCCATCTGCAGGAACCTCCCCCACAAAGAGATCCTTTCCTGTATCCTGAGCAACCTTTGTACCAGCGGCTTGGTGCTGACCCGGGGATGGAAGCATACAGAACCACCAATAACCACCAATCTATTGACAAATAATGGTGATGTCATGGGATATTTGGGATTTCATGAGATTATATATATATATATACAGATACATCATTTGATAACCGCAACCTCATATACACATACATAGACATATACAGTACAGATTCACTAACCAGCTAGAAATTACAATGCATGGTATCCAAGAATGGCCACGGAGTGTTTCGCACGGGTGATAGATGATGGACATGTTGCATTATGACCTGTCAGCCAATTTTGAATCAACTTTGGGTACTCGTATTTCAAGCCACAGAGAAGAACGCATGAAATTTGACATGTAGTTCTTGGTATTCTTGAATCATGAGACCCTGATTTCGAAACTATCAGCGACGGGGGCGGCGATTGAGGCCAGATGATTGATAAATTGCATTTCATTTGACATGATTTGAAAAATATAAGAACATAATATATATATATATATATCTATATATGTATATTATATTTAGATTTCAAATATTACATTTAAATATTGATTTGAGCCAGGGTCAGAAGATGGTATGTAGAGATGTTGTATTCGGCCGCCGTCACTTTTAAAAATATGTGATTTCCTGTGGGGAGCAGTAGGGAACCTTGAAGAGCGATACCCCCTTAAGTAATGCAAATATGTTGTCATGGCAACATGCGTGCACTTTCCAACAAAACTTCTGACACCTACTGTATCTCAGCCAGCAAGACAGACACACCCACCACTCGCTCCAAGACATTCTCTCTCTATCTCTCTTTCTCTCTCTTTCTATCTTTCTATCTCTCTCTTTCCCTTCCTCCCCTCCCTCTCTCTCTCTCCCCCTCTTCCTTTCTCGCTCTCCCTCTCCTTTTCCTTTTCCCCCTCCTTCTCTCTCTCTCCTTCTCTCCTTTCTCACGCACACACACACACAGACGCACGCACCTGCACACATGGGTGCAGGCGTGCAAATAATTTGAGGGTGTGCAAGAAATAACCGTACATGCTTTCTTCCCCATTCTTTTTCCCATGTCTGTCTTCAATGTGCAGACGAAGGAAAGATACAAGAAGCAGATAAGGCGATAAGTAAAGACCAGAATGCCTCCGGCAATTTTTTTTTGGGGAACGATGCCTGAAGCGATGCAATTCGATACCTGGAGCGATACCCCAAATCAGCAGAAGTAGACAGAACCCCAGACTTGGAAAGAAGACGACAGCTGCTTCCGGCCTTTGAAGAGCATGGTAGAAAGCATCAAAACGACTGCGGAAAAAGTAGGGCAGCGGCAAGTGGCGGGCCTCACCGACATCATTATTTAGTTCCAGCTTCTTTACCAGCAGTGGCGAAAATTGAATGAGCGATTTCCGTCAAAAAGGGGTTGAAAATGATTTAACACTTTGAGAAGAAAATATCTTGAATTTTACTAAAAATTAACCGATAATACTAATATTAATTATTCAATAATTTACATATCTTATCATTGATTAAATTTAATAAAGAATTGTAGAGGTCTATTTAAATATATAATGTCTTTGTGTAAAAGCGTTTGTGTGTAAAAGTGTTGATGTGTAAAAAATGTTTGTGTTGGTAAAAATGTTTGTGTGTAAAAGTGTTGGTGTATGGAAAAAAAATATGTAAAAACATTTATGTAAAAATATTTATGTATAAAAAATGGTTAAATTTACAAACAATATTTGTATTTGTAAAAATATTTATATATAAATATTTGGGAAAAAAAAAAAATAATAATAATAAATAATAAATATTTAAATAAACAAAAATATATATTTATACATATATATATATAAATATATATATATTTATATATATATTTATATACATATTTATATATATTTATATATATATATATTTATAATTAATAATTTTATTATTGAATAATTAATTATTTATTTAAATAAATAATATCTAAAATAATTTTATTTAAATATACAAAAATTAAATTATAATTTATTTAAATTAATATAATATTATTTTTTTACATTATAATTAATATTTTAATTAAATTTAA
>Ga0126342_10001368_pt1 | contig 33943 bp, 35 predicted proteins | sample Cyp1metagenome_FD_92528 | JGI IMG/M metagenome (GOLD analysis project Ga0126342, IMG submission 92528) | Coral microbial communities from Lord Howe Island, Old Settlement Bay, Australia - Cyphastrea 1 metagenome | ecosystem: Host-associated > Invertebrates > Cnidaria > Coral ...
ACATATATACATATATACATATATACATATACATATATACATATATACATATATACATATATACATATATACATATATACATATATACATATATACATATATACATATATACATATACATATACATATACATATACATATACATACTTTCAACATATTTTCCATAGATATAATATGTATGCATGTGTCTATGTAAATGGGACAATGGGTGTATCCATCACTTCCACCTTGTCCTTGGGATGTTGCGGGAGGCGTATGACCAGATTTGGGGATCGGTTGAAACCAGACATGTAAGCAGTCGTCTTTCTGCTTTAATGTCAACCTTGGATTGATAAACCTTGTTGATAAATTGCAGGTTTCCCCCAAGTAGTGATGAATGATTGTGAATGCTACCATTTTAACCCTTTTTTTGGGACCCAGTTCATGAAGCAGCCCCACGGGGTTAAAAGAACGTCTCCCGGCTTGACAGTGTTGCGGATGTTTCGGAAGATTTGTCATGGCTTCCAACTTGAAAGATGAGTTTACAATTATTGAATATTGAACTTGCTACACATGTTTAATCCAACCCCATATATAATATCAAGCACCCGACTTTCCATCACATATTTAAGTGACCATCTAGGGGGTGTCCACTCCGGAAATCACCTGGTAGGCTAGGGAGCCAATCGATTGGCAGGTTTTTGTGTGCCCTTTTGTGGCTTGTCAAATGAGTATCCGTGAAAATTGAAAGCCAAACATTTCATCATGCAATATTCAGAATTTGTTTGATATTTTGAGTGCCCATGGATCAGGGGTCTCAATGTTTGCTTGGCTAAAACGGCTTCCCGGCTTCCCGGTGTCAAGCATTGGATGGAAAATCATGGAAACGGGTCCCCACTAATCACATCTCCGCCTTGCTTTTTTTTTAATGTGAGCCACCAGCTTTCCGTACCTTTTGAGTTTGGGTGCATGGCCCCCTGCAGATTGCGGATTTGGGAAACCATGCCTGGACTCTGGGGGTTGGGCGATGTCGGATTATCTGGTTGATCATCTGGTAGATTATCTAGTTGATTGATTCCAACTATTATTATTATCAATGACAACATATGTTTATCTGTGGATTATCCATGGATTATCCATTCCATTCCATTCCTATTTCGCCCAACTTCCAGAAATCGCAGTTCGTGTCTCACCACTGGCCTTGTTTTAATACCAAATGATCCAAATGCTAGGAGTCGATGCGGCTTGGTATTACCAAGAGTAGTTGTCAACCTGTTAAATCCCCTAAAGTTGTTAAAATCTACGTAATCACCGCTATATAATCATTATAATCAGCTGTTAAAGCTGTTTACTACTAATCTTTTTGGGGGCTCAATTTCCGGCAATCTTTTCCAACCAGATGAAAAGCAAAAGATAGGAAACAGGATCCCAGTTGACTGGGATTTTTGGGGCATAGGTGACTGAACCACCAGCCAGATCAGTTCAATTCGCGGCTTTGTCCCCTTTGCATTTGGCCTAGTCACCAGTCATAGATTTGTCGGCCCTTGCGGTTGCAAGATCCCGCAGTGCCATCAGATGCGGCGCCCACCACCAGAGCGCGTTGAGACATATGCTGCCTGGCTGCCTGGATAGATTGGGAATGGATGTGCCATGGTGCCATGGTCAAAAGTTGGATTTGATCAGCCACATTGGGGAATGGTCATGCCATACCATGCCATACCATGCCATCTCACCATCAATAGTTAATTTTAATGGCCCATAGAAGACTGAATAATGGTGGGATGATTATAACCCATATACCACAATATACCACATGCATCCACATACCATGTTTTGACCATGGCACGTAAAATGGGAGATGGTTGGGCCCTACGCCTGCTCTTCGATTCCAGACCCATAGCGGTATCAGCTAAGAGGAACTCTTGGATGAAGCCAGCACTTTGTAGCCGGACTGTGGCTCAGAATCTGTTTGAGTTTCGACTCATTGGCTACCACACGTACAATGTTAGAGCAAGGACATCCATTTCGTCCATCAGCTGACTTATACAAATGAATACAAATGATATCAAGTGATATATATATATATATATGTGATTATATGTAAATATAGACATATAGTTTATTATGTATAAATATATACATAATGTACACACATACATATATATATATATATATATGTAAATATAGACATATAGTTTATTATGTATAAATATATACATAATGTACACACATACATATGTATGTGTGTACATTATGTATATATTTGCAGTATAAATATATATATATACAACTATAAACATTTATATAATCTCTATATATATCCCCACATAATATGTATTTTTATACTGTATACGCATATGTTTTACATCTATACATACATGCATAACTATATATATATACATGTATATACATAATATGTACTGTATACGCATATTCAAACATCAGGATCAGTATTGAAATATGCCATGTGTACTGTCATCGTGACCGTGACACTGACACTGTACCGCAAATAACGTTCTATTGCGACTCCTTCCACGAGCTTCGACCTGATCTTGTCCAGAAGAATGATGAGATTTTGTGCCAAACTATGTTAAAAAGGTCAGGAAGCAGCTTCCAAGGGATGCACATCCAAACCGCAATTGATGTCCAGCAAAACCTGATCGCCGCCTGTGCAACCCAGAAGCCTCGCATGCCAACAGGCGGAGCGCAACTGGGAGATCACGACTACAAAATGCTGCCAAAAAGCATGAAAATGATGGTTTGGAAGATGGTTTGGCAGCCATACTAATCATGGTTGATGATGGCTGTGTTTTGGTTGTTGATTTTGTGCTGTAGATTACAGTTTGCAGTCTTTGAATATCGTGGTGGAATAAGCGTCATGAATCATCGAACATTCTCTGAACCACAGAATGAATGGATTGCTGTGGGGCTTGTGCCGCAGCCAGGCGCATGACTGGATTCTATGACATCCTCTCCATCCGAAATCCCAAGGTGAAGGACCAAGCCCCGCACCTGGCCGAGGCTTCTTGGGAATTCATATTGGCTCTGAACCAATCATGAACCAATTGTTTCATTAAGCAATATTGGCTATAATTGGCTATCATTGGGGATTAAGATTGGCTAATTATGAGCCAATATTGGCATGGGGATGGCTATGAAACAACCAGGATTTGCCGAGATGGGATGAAAGATGATGAAAATATTTTCCACCGAAGCGAAAGAGTTGGAGGGTTCAAGCATACAGCTGTTCAGAGTTGAAGGTCAAATGTTTTTCCGCGGTACAGTAACACAGTAACCCCCGAAAAGGTCGAAAAGTGAATAGGATGTGTCTGAAAATATTTGGATTATTTGGTATACCTCCGAAATGGCTATTTCAATGCCCAAGATGATGATCATCCATTGGAATTGCTGGTACTGTACCTTATTTTCAGAACCCAAATCATCACTGCAAGCCGAAGACCGGGAAGACTTTGAGGTGGTCGAAACCTGATTGGTTTCCCCGTAGTGAACATTCACTTGGATCATATTGGGGTCCTCCCCAATCTAGAAAGCTCCCCATACCATTTACTGTATACATATTAATCTCAATGGTGTGTAAGTTATGTGATTCCATGATTCCAGGATATTTCAACCAGCCATCATGAGCCGTTCACATCCTGCCTTGCAGCAACATGTCCTCCTTTTGCTGCATCCCAACATACAAAGGAGTTGTGAATGGCATCAAATGACTGAAGGAGCTTTTGATGAACAGTCAAGAGTTAAGATTCCATTTTTCAGGCATGCGCCCTTACAATCAACTCGGTTTCGAAACCTGGGTATGGGTCAAAACCATTCAAAACCAAAATAGGTTGTCAAGTAGCAGCCCTTTATTCCAAGAGTTGTACTTGTGGCTGGTGGTGTCAATGATCCCCAATTGACGACGCATGTTGTTCAGGGGCTCAACCACCAGCGATTGTTGATAGTTCCATCATGTTTCAAGTTTGGTGACATGTGTTACCCCCACCTATCTGGATGAATGTCACTGAAATGATGGTGAATGGATTCGGGGAAAGACCGAACATTTCAGCTCTGTTCATCTAGTTTCAGCTTAATGAATTCTTGAAATATTAAAAAAATAGCTAGTTCAGCCATTTTCAACAAACAAATCAGGTTAGTGAATTATTAAGATAGCTATTTCCACGTATTTTCAGCTATTTCCCATAGCTATTTTCAGCTCAGCCAGATAGATATTTCCCAGAGAACTTCGCCAGGAGCTCTTCCGCCTGCGCGTGGGAGGTCGTCGCGCCCGCGAAAAACACCGTGGCAATTGCCTGGTGCGACGATCTCAGAATCCGAGAGGTCTTCCGAAAACTGTGAAGATGTAGGGATGATATGGGATGATAATGGTATGATATAAAAAAAAAAAAACAATATGTAATGGGATATAATAATCCATGTTCATTACATATTATAAGCCCATTAGGAGTATGTGAATTTCACAACAAAAATCCCATGACGATCCCATTGGGGATCCCCTGGCTGTGATTCCACCCCCAGCCATGGATGATCGGAGTGTGATTAAATACAATGTAATGGGATTTAAGCAGCATTAAAAACATGCTTGCTCCAACCAATTATATATATATACATGTGAATGATAGCCACAAGGGTGAAGGATTAGGTAGAGAAACCCTTGAGCAGTGAAGATCATCAAGACAGCAATCATGGGGACTTAACCATCTTAAGATGGCATGCCTGGCCAAGGCGACTGGATGGGTAAGCTAAATCCACAACATCTGACGACAAAATACCATTGATCGCCGTTGTAGAATTACCCATCTACCCATACTTGCTATGGATATTTAAATCACACGTAATATATATATATATATATACATATATATGTATATGTATATGTATATGTATATGTATATGTGTACATATATATATGTATATACTATACTGTGTATGTATACATATACAGTAGTATATACTGTTAATCCATAGTTACAACAAGGTAAAATCTCCTGGAGGCAAACTGAGCTACAGTGACCAGGGTTTCATACTGCGAAATCCAACATGGAACCTGGAAACCAGGCCTCCCAAAGATTAATGGGTTGAAGGCAGCTTCAACCCATCCTCCAAGTAGCATACAAGTAGCTTGGATCGTCATCCCATTGAAACATCTGAACACAAAACCAGACACTACATGCATATCCATATCCCAACATATCCCAACTGCCTTGTTCCATACGAATCTCATTTCCCCAAGAATCAGCATCCAGAAGGCCTGGGCTAGTATGGGATATGTCCATATATCACAGCCAATCTAGATACCATCCACCAAAAGAAAAAATCAGCTGGGTACCCTGCGGTGATTTCGCTTAGCTATGGTAGCTATGATTCATTCAGTCGATGATTTCCCTATCTTTGCTGATTTTCCATAGCGGCCGGCGCCAAAGGCCATCAGCTATGATGTTGATGCCGTTGTAATATTATTCCCATAGCCAGTATGCTAAAGTGATGATGTTGATTCCAAGCGCCTGGATTCGCTGATGATTATTTTTACATGAATGTTTATTTCATACATTTTTATACATGTTATATGCTTATGATTACCTCAGCAAATCCAGGATTGCTCGCACCCTGACCAAATATAGGTCCGAGGGAAGCAACTGGTGGAGTCTATGGGTTGCCTGGTCTGAAAATCTGACCGTTTGCTGTGAAAATGATTTCCCTAGTAGAAATGGATAGAAATAGGATAAATGGGGCTTTCCATGGCTTGTTAGATTATGAGATGGAGTACGTGAGTGTTATGGAATCCAAGTGGCTCGATGTGTTCTTTTCCCATATATATATATATATATATTATACAAGTATATTCATATACTGTAGGAAGCCAGCAGAAGCCTGGTTGTCGACTTTTTTGACAACTCGAACATAGCTCAAATCGATGGAACTGCACCTCCATGAAGTCATTCTGTCATTCGTACATGTAGAAAGAAAGGCATGTCCGAGGTGAAGATGTTCAGTGTATTCCCCTTAAATTCCCATAGCAGTGGGATGTTGGGCTGCAGTCCCCCGGTAAAGGAAGATTTTCTGTGTCCCACGGCAATAGGGAGGTGGCGCTAAACATCCCCAATCCATTCAAATTCAACATCAACAATATCTGATTTGTGGTTTCAAATAGTTACGCAATAACAACTTTGGGATACCTGACCCTGATTTTTTGTAGATGGCAGCAAATTTGTTGGGTGTAAAAAAAAATCGCCCAGAACGTAGCAGTTTTTCTTGGGAAATGAGTTGATTTCAACATCCAAGGTTCGCTTGGTTTCAAGTTCAAGGAGGCTATCTGGGCAGCACAAACCCCTGCCACCCAACCACTCCCCGATGTTGGGTTCCACCATCCCACCCCCACCTTTCTTATGTGGGAGGGAGGGTCGAATCAGGGTGTGAACCCCCCAGGACCCGAAGGGGGCCATCATTTTGCCAGTTGCGAGAGCTGTCTCGACTGCAGAGTCTAAGAGTTATGGATCAAGATCGGCTTTGTCTGAAGATGAGAAATAGCACCCAAAACGGTTAATATTGATAGGGAAAGTGATGATAAACAAACATAAACAAACAAATTTAGGGGTAGCATGGGGTAGCCTATTTTCAGACAAACCCCTTCTTTAAACACATTTTAACACATGGCTATGGTATGGCTGAAACCTGAGCAGGACAAATGGCAGCCAGGCAATCCTTGCGCAACAAGAACATGTTCAACGTTTTCATGAACCATCTTAAGCCACATGCTTGTGTACAAAAGGATCTAAAGGGAATAGGATGAGGATGAGGATGGTGGTGATGGTGGTGGTTGGTGGTGGCGGCGGCGGCGGTGATGATGGTGGTATGATATGATGTGGCATGATATGGTATGATTTGACTGATGCGATGCGATGCGATGTTATGTGACGTGATTCGATGTTGCTGTATGTGATTGGGTTTGGTATGATTTGATATGTGGTGATGGTGATGGTGATGATGATGACTTTGATGATGATGATGATGATGATGTTGATGTTGATGTTGATGTTGTGTGAATTGTCCCTTAAGCTAACCGAAACCATGGCCATTCCCAGGGCCAACTCCCCGCCTTGTCAGATTTACAGCCACCAGCCCCGGGAGACCTTCGCTGCCTTCAACGCAGTCTGCTGGCAGGATGTGGTTCGGATGGGTCCAAACAATATTTGGTACGGGATTGTAAATCAACAAAGTACTTTTTAAAAAAGCGAGCCCCAAGAGAGATAGGTAAACAACATTCAAGTGTAATAGTGGAAGTGGAAATGTCGTAGTCTATCCTCTGTTCGGGTTGCTACAGTATACATCCAACCAGTCGTGCGATCTTAGCCAACTTTATGGGTTCCCAAGTTCAACGATGTTCAACGGATTTCACTGCAATTCAGCAAACATTACCTGATGTCTCAAGCTGTTTCAAGTATGCTCTATTTTCCCGATGCTACTTCAAACAGAACACTACATGTTCAGGTAGCCAGTGGGCGCTGATGATTGGGGTACCAGAGAGCCATTTGCATGGTCTGGTAGTGGGTTATATAGAAGCACCAAACACACAACATGGTAATGGACTTCAGTCCTCTCAAGGCCAAATGTAGTAGTGGAAATACCTTCTTCGCCGGGTAGGAAAATCATATGTTTCTACATGTATCACTATGTATTTGTTTTTGTTGTGTGTGAATGTATATCAACGGGGTGGTTTTCCAATGTTTCTGTTTTTTGGGTCCCATCAGTTGAGCAACGACCTGCCTCGTTTTAGGGGGAATTATGAAGTCCAAGATGGGAACATGGTTCTCGTGACACAGCTCACTTGACCAAGGAAAAGGTCATACGTGTGGAGAAGGAGGTCTTGTGAGCCTCTTAGTTTCACTGTCGGATTCAGAAGATTCAATTTTGGTAAGTTTGGCTCCCAAGTTGATGGTTTGTCCAGATGGGATACCACCAAAGTCCTAGAATTGCCAGGAAAATGTACAGGAACCTCTATATTTGGCTGTCAAATGTCCAATGAATCTATTCATTGATTATGTTAGTTACTAAATCATAATAGAAAAAATGAGTGGTTAAATCCTGATTTCCCATAAGCATTGAGAAGTTCAGTGGACGTTTGGAGCTGCAAGCTGCCCAAGGAAGCACATCCTCTTTGGAGCGAAAGAGGCTCCGGGCTCCGACGGGATTGGCGACGCCGCGACGCCCAACAAAATCTGGATATTTGGCCATGAAAAATGCCTGCAGGCAGTGTGTAAATCATGGGTTGTGATAGGTTTACCATCCCCAAATGATAGGGGAAAACCATTGGGTTTACCACATTGTACTTGTAGAATCTTGTAGACTCTAGTCCCATGAAGCCAGCGCTTTCAAAGAGCTTGGGGGTGTGAAACCACCGGGGGATGATTCCGATGGTTTCACCTCCAAAGCCTTGGTTTCAGCCGAGGTTTGTGTAGGATGTCAGATTCCAGATTGTTTCAGATGTTGCTACATGGCTGTATGATGCCGTAATGTACTTTATTTACCAATAATACATGTCAGATGAGTCAGATGTATATAATCTACTGCATGTATTACTGGCCATATCTGGCTGGTTTCAAATTGATGTGTTTCATCAACCAGTCGATCCTCCGCTTTTTGCCAGCGCATCTCGCGGAAGTGCGAAGACGACGACCTGGTGCTAGGACGCGAAGACTTTGGTGTTTCGGGGAGTCCATGTGGCACGGGATATCCCGTGGTATCCCATTTTTTGGATGAATTTCAAGGATTGCTTCTTTCAACTACAGTCTTGTTGCCTGGAAAAAAGAGAACAGGAACAGGCTGGTCTTTGCCCATGTCTTTGATGTTCTGATATGTTCTGTATTTTTTTTGGAGGATGATCCCCTCATATTCTTTCAGCTCTTCCCCAGAGGACAGATAGAACAGCCAGAGGAGATCCAGGAGTAGAAGAGCCCAGACCGGTGGGGAGGTGGCAGAAACCCAGCTGATGATTTCATTCATGGGGACTTAGCAAAAAAAGGAGAGGATGGTCATCGACCGACTTATTGGGTTTTAGGATGTTCAATACTTGTTCAATATATGTATATATATATATATACTGTATATATACTATACTGTATATATATATATATACATTTACATATATCATATATATATACATATATGGATTCCCAATATGGGATGGATGAATTGGATTCAATTGGTAATTGGCTGGCCCCTACATGTCAAATGTGTTTAATCCCCATCAGGTAATAGGTAATCTTAGCTTATAGAGCCAGACGTGTTTAAGCATCCGCTCCTACGCTTCGACCAGCTGGAAGCCATTTTTGAATATTTTTGAGTTGTTTCAACAACCACTGTTTTACTACCCACTCTATATATATACATTATTATTATTTTATTATATATATACATATATATATATATATTATGTATGTGTATATATATATATATGTATATATATATATATGTATATTGGGATTATCGCAGTGCATGATTGCGGCAATCCGACCATTGTCAAGTTTTTTTGGAGCAGTCGATAATCAAACTCGGGGATGCGCAGGAATCCAATGTGGCCATTGAAAATCACCCCATTCCATCCATTGGATTCTGGTTTATCATCATTTCCCAGTAAAGCAAATGGTCACTGAGTTTTGCCCATTTCTGGTGTCATCTGAGGTTTGACGACTCTGCGGAGCGGTTGTTGATGATCGATCGCATCAAGCATCCTGAGAACATGGGTGCGACATGAATGGATCAAAAACCTTTAAGTTGCCATGTTTTTAATGTGTTGTTTCTATGACCATCTAAATTTGGTCCGACGCTTTCAAGCAAGATTTGGCGGATCAGAAGCAGCAGCCAGTCTATTGTGTCCATTTTGGAACATAAGTTTAAAACGTTTGGTTTCTACATGTTCTAAGCATCAGATGCTGAAGCATCACATCCTTGGATGTGCCCATCCCAGGAATCCCAAATGCTTCAGTTTCCCTCCGGCAAGCTGAGTTGCCCTTTGAAGCTGCCAGGTCGCCTTTTAAGTTGTGCTGTTGCGCTGAAGTTCGATGGTGTCATCGTTAACCGAGAATGTGCTCCAGCTGAGGGGAAATCAGAGGTCTGTTTGCTGGGTTCGTGCCATATGTTTAGAATGCTTGAACATTCTCCAGAGATGAGATTGGATACCCGCTCCGATCCTAAATTGGGGATACAGCACCACATTGTCACATCATTCACGAATGGATCCTACTGGATCTTCGGATACAGGTCTCTCTACACCATGTACAGTAGCCGACGTGTACACATGGATAGGTTCATTGTTACTAATACATTATATTATATTATGATTGATTGATAGTTTTGGTAGATTGAGTAGATATTATTATATATATATAATTGTATATATATATATATAATATATATATATTAATATTAATATTAGATAGTTTGATTAGATTAGATTAGATTAGAGTGATTAGAGTAGATTAGATTAGATCAGATTACAGCAGATATTTAGATTAGAGTAGATTAGATTAGACTACAGTATATATTTAGATTAGATAGATATTTTAGATTACAGTAGATATTTAGATTAGATAGATTAGATAGATAGATTTTATTTGATTGATTAGATGGATTAGATAGATTGATACTGTAGATGAATTGCTTCATAAATTAGAAAATTGTAGAATAGGTAGATAGAACAGATTTCTATACAGAATGGAATAGGAATAGAATCGATAGAATCAATAGAACAGAATAGATACAACTCTCATGTATCCATTACGTCAAGCTTTGCCAATCCATCCACCGCCTTGACCATAGGACATAGCCAGCTGCTCTTCAGCGACTGAGGTGTTGATCCTTTTTCTTACAAGGTCCTGGAGACTTCACAGGCCGGATGGGCCACAACTGCAACGGTTCCGAGAAAGGCCGTGTTTTTTGCCTGGGGAAGATGGCACAAGGGACATTCTATCATCCAAGATTTCCATTTTGGCTATGGGTTCAAAATATTGACCCTCAGAAAAGAAAGGAAAAGCTGCTCGGATTCTGCTCGGACCCAGCAGGACACTGGGGATCATTGGGGTTTCAATGCAGTTTCCAACATGATCATCCTACTTACTACTTTGATCCAATTGACATAAACTCATTGGATCCAGCGATGTCAACTAGTTGCAGCGAGCCGCCGTTTGTTGAAACGGTCAGGGGGTCGCTTGGACACTGCCGGAGACTCAATGGCCTGGAGCGGGACGTGGGTCCATCCCCAAGTTGTATTGATCTGACATGAAAAGAAACCTGCAGAAGGAGGAACATGGGGAGTTTCAAAATCCTAGTCACTTGATGATTTTACGAGATATCCCGAGATTATACTAGTTAATATGGATTATTCGGGATTATCATAATCCATGCTGGGAATCTTATCCTATGCCTAAGCGTTGTATATAAGGTATTTTCCAACGTGTTTTTGCCATGATAGGGGATCTCATCAGACAATTTGTTGTTGCTGATGTTGCCCTCAGATGTTAGGTCTTGAGCCCCCAACTATCGGCAGACCCGGAGGCCCCATCTAAGCATCAAGCTCTCGAAAAGGTTGGCTTCCCCAACTCGCATGTGGCAGATAGCTCCAACAGGATTGTCACCCATTCCGATCAATAAAATAAACAAACTTTTTGGGTATCGGGTATACCATATATCATATACCAACCTTTTTTAAACAAACTCAAGAAATAAAAAAAATCCAGGCAATCCCTCATTTTTAGGCAAAGCCATGTCATATTGCTGGTTGTATACCCCATTCTGCGCAATATCCCCATTATGTGATCCCAATGATGTCCCCATAAAATGGTTGGTTTTTCCCACGTTTTGTGGTGAAATCATCTTCAATCCTCGGTCGTCATCTTAGAAACCACCAAAATCCCATTGAAATCCCGTTAAAATCCAAAAAAACTTTAAATCCAATTATATCATCATAAAACCGCTATATCATGATATCCTATTTGTTTCCAAGCATCGTCAGCGGCTTCAGGCCATATCGATATGCCAGCAACGAGGAGCTCATCGAGTTCTCCCAGAGGTGGACGTAATGGCAAGCGGTAACCATTCCATCATTGATGATGACCCTATCTTTATGGATGGAACGGTAACTATCCTATTTTTGGACAAACCCAGATAAGAATGGATTTGGCCGAAAATGGGTTTTCCATTCACTCGACTTGTCCTTCACTAAAAGATTGCCGTTATAGATACGTCGTTATTCATTGTTCAGAATCACTGAAGCCCCAGATATTTTGTCAAAGCATCCAAAAGAAAGACTGAGCCTGCTTCTAAGCTACCCAACCCTTTGGGATTTGGATGCAAATGCCGCTGATGTCGAATTGGCGGGGTAGAAATCTACCCTACAAGGTCCCCAAGCAATCTCATAATTTGCTGGTCGTTTGGCGCGGGGGTCCAATGAAATGGACCATCAGCTGCAATGGTTTGATGCTTGTGTGTGCCAGAGTCTATCATCGTATCAACGTGTTTGTTGACGCCCATGGCTTTAAGATCAGAATGTACTGACAATATCTGACAATGATAGTAACAACACCTCCTGTGTTGCAAGACTCTCTATCCTCGGGCAACGAGCACATCAGCAGCGGCCCAAACAACTCTTTCCGCAGCCCGTAGGCGGCAGTTCATGCTTTGTGCGGGAAGTCCAAGGGGGCGGCCCTTGGCCGACTTGTTGGGTGGCTCAGTTCATCGTCCTTAGCTTCTCCCGAGCAACACTCCCCAACTGAGTTTGCAAATTCCCAAACTGCTTTAGCTCATTTGGATCTGTCTGAAAATGGTGCAAACCCATGCAAACCCCAAAAACTTATGGCGATTTCAACCAATATGATCATGAAACAGTGGATTTGTGGGTCTTTGTTTTTTGGATGCATATCTCATTTGTGGACAAAGCCATTTGGATGATGATGGGAATCCCAGCGTTCATGGGTTGATCCTATCCTAATCCTCGGGGGTTGGATTAAACATGATTGAACCATATCAAACCCACGTTGTGCAAGTTTGATCCTGGGAAACCGGCAGGAATCCGAATCTGGGTTTCAGGCACCCAAAGTCCAGTCTGGGTAACTGATGACCTTACACCAATCTAAGTGACCTCACCGTAAATGATGGTTCATAGAGAAACTCGGAGAAATCTCACAAAAAACTCCAGTAATTTAGGTTGAGGGATTTACCATGAAGAACTGATCTAGCTGCAGCTAATCACTTGGATGGTCAACCTGAAATCCAAAACTCGACACCATGAAGTCAATGACTGTGCTTCGAAGTTTTGTTCACTTCCACCTTCAACGTACGTGTCGAAACTTCAAAGCGACACGTTGTTCAAGATCAGGTACTCCAAGGGCTTAAACTATGTTTCAAGTAAAAGATGATGATGTAAGATGATGTAAGATGATGTAAGTACCTCTAAGTCCTGAAAAAAAAAAAAAACATGCATCATGGATCCCAAAATTTGACCGCTGGGAGAACTTCCCCGACCAGGCAGAGCTTCGGTGATCACCGGGGATTCTGTTTGATCATAGGCACTGCTGGGACGTTGATGCAGCGGGCTTCTCTCAAGACCCAATGGCGGTCTTGTCCTATGGGATCCTATGGGATCCTATGGGACAAAATCTTTAGAGTGCTTGAATCCATTAGGTCCTCATTAGGTGCGAACCTGGTTTTGGCAGCAGTGGGATGGCCAACTCACCGGTGAAGGCAACGAAGGAGATGGAGTGCACAAAGAGCTCTTGAAGCATTGCACCGAGGCGGTTTGGGAAGTTTCGATGCCAATTTCAGGTGTAAAGTCCCGCAGTTGAATACCGTATTGCAACAGCTGCATGTCAGATGATGTTGGAATTGCTTAATGAGAGGGAATGAGAGGGAAATCTTCTTAGTCGAAGGCTGCTTTTTATTGAAAGATGAAAATTTGGTCTTCCTGGGTGAGGTCGGATCAAGAGTTGGTTGGTCAAAAGTGGAACCTTTTGAAGGTGTAGGTTTGCTGATGTCACCCCTGGGAAAGCGATGTACGACATTGTACGACAACATATGATCTACCCATTAATGATCGAATCAAAAGTGTTCAGCCCCAACGCTTTACTTGGTTGATCGTTTCAAGTGTTTTCGCACCTTGAGATAATGACCCCTGTTGATATGTTTCAGTGGCGTTTGTTCCGCCAAACAGTGGTTTGGTGCCCAAAAAACAAGTTGATCGCGGGGTCCTGAATGTCAATCTTCGCGGGGCCGCCCGAACTCCACAAAAAGGCGCAAGTGGATGTGGGACGATTGGATGGTGTGATATGGGTATTTCACAAAACGGACCAAGTGTGAACTCTGGGGTTTGTAGAGGTTGCTTTGCCTATGTCTGAACTGATGGAGTCGCTGACTGCCAGTGTCGTTGGGGTGCCCCAGAGCAAAAACGGAAACGAGCCGAGTCGAGCCGAGGTGCACAGTGCCAACCCAAAAAGATGTCTGCCGTTCGGAGAGACACCAGCTGTGGCGCTTTTGGGGACATGATATTGAACTTGGCGATGGTGTTTGCTCGTTTTGGGGGATGCCTACCATGCCTCTCGAATGTGGAACTTGGTGCATATAGCCTCCATGATTCACAGTTTCGTTTAGAACTGCACAAGTCTGACAGGATGGAAGATTATTGTCACTAGACGCTCGTTCCGGTGATGCCCTAGAGAAAATTGTCCTTGCCTTTGGTTTTAGCGCTTTGCCAACCAAGGCTGGTGGAATTTTGATGCATTCGCTTTCCTGCACCTGGAATAATTCCTTGTCCAAAATATATCAAAATATGTTAAAACATTTTAAACCCGTTAATTGAATGATTGATATATATATATATACATACATGCAATTATAGCTATATTATATAATGTATATTCAAGGATTATCATATAATGAATTGAGAAAATATATATTTAAAAAAAAAATGATATATTTGGACAGCACCCTGCACAGCACCCTGCACAGCACCCTGCACAGGACCCTGCACAGTACCCTGCACAGCACCCTGCACAGCACCCTGCACAGCATCTTTGCCAGACTTGAATCTGGATCCATTCTGAATTGCGAAACCAGAGACTCACTTTCAGGAAACAACTGGAGGTTGCGCTTCGTCGAGGAAAGTCGTGAAAGAGATAATGTGTGTGTGTGTGTAAACGATGTGTATCTATTCAATTCTATTCAATTATAATTACCTATGTTAATATAGATGAAAACTTTGTTGTGAATTTATTTGTTCATAAGCACAATACATGTATTGCAAATATCGTATATGTTGTTGTGTTATATTATTATTCATATGTTTCATGTGGTATATCACATGCTTTATGTGCAAAACATGTTGAGGTGATATATGATATTATATAGTGTAAGACAATGTATAGTGTGTCATATTTGTTGTACAATACGTAGCTTAAATCGTGTATATATATAACGGAAACACATCTCGTGCGATTGGAAATGTACACATTTGCTGAATTTCTGCACGTTGGCTAAATTTGCTCGCGATTCACAAAAAGGTGCGCGTTTGAACGTCGGATGCAACGACTGGCCAAACCAAAATTGTACCCTTTTTGAAATTGCGCTCCGTTCGTGCCAAATTGCGCTGGGTTGCACAAAATTGCGCGCGTTGTTGCGCTGTTAGTGTTGCGCCCGTGGTTGCACACCAAATTAGACAGGAAATTGCTTGCTGCCTGCATCTAGAATCTAGATGTCACATGTAGGGGGTACATGCTCTGGGAAATACCTCTGAGAAACAGTCAATTTCTATTATCCCGCAGTGATCCATGGAGGTCTCCTATGTGACACCGCTCACATGAAGTTGCGGATAACGTTGATTGAATTTCTCAGCGAGCTGGTTTCCTGATGTTTTGGATTTCCACCGTTATCAGTGAAAATGATTGAATTTGGTTTGGCACATGTCTGAATCCAAGAAAACTATTTGACATGGATCTCTAGATTGGGAAGTCTTTGCCTGTGGTGGTTGTAAAAGTTGCTCCGCTTCACTGCTTCCCCGCTTGTCTCAACAGGACTATTTACTTCAGCCTGGTTGAGGTCATTGTCCAGTGCGTTTTTGTTCTTTGCTTTTCCGTGTCGGCCAATCCACGTCCATTCAGCGCTGCTGCCAGCGGTATTGACCATGTTGAACCAAGCGATAGCAACGTGAATGGCCAGATGTTATGCTGATTTTTCCTTGACATTGGTAACAGACATGTGGCAAAAATCAAAGTAGAATCAAATAGAAATATGGCTTTGCACATCCCGGTTTAGTTCTTACCTGCTTAATTTCTTCAAGATCGCAAGATAAGATGCACACGCAGTCAAGATTTTGGCAAGGAGCATTTTTACGTTGGCTGTACTCAACCCGAGCATACCCGGACCATCAACTGTATCGCACCACATGCAATGATGGCTGGGGCGACAGATGATCCTGCAAGACACCCCCTTGTGGTGGCAAACTCAGTAGCGAAGGGCGGAGCCCGGAGCTGTGGGTAAAATGTTGGATTCTTGTGGATGTTGGAACGCCCATTTGGAGGTTGCAACGCGCGCCCTGTTGAGAGCCCAGCCCCCAGGATTTCAGGACAGTGCTGTGAACATTTACTTTTTGAGGTTTAGTCGTGTGATTGGGATCTGAAGTGTGATACTTAAGATGTACTCTGAGAATACTTCAGGAAAACAAACCATATGGGAGTTCAGATGCGTTTCTTTGGATGTGCAAGGCGCTCCATGATCAACATGGTCGTGTGGTGAGAAGATCTCTGAAAGATGCAGCAATCTTGGCGTCATGCCATCATGTTGTGCAGGAACTTGACACAGTTTGACGTATACCCCGTATGGCCAAAAGAGCTGAACCGTTTGTCCGCCTGAGTACTAAGTTACTAGTACTTACCGATAGTCATCTCCAAAAAGATACACCAAATTAGTAGGGATTTACCTTTCGTTACTTTCTCCGTTACTTTCTGAACACGTCGAACACGTTCCTATCTTTTTAGGGATGACTGTCTGAGCTGTGGCCATTTTGCAGGTTCAGCATTTTGCTGGAGAATCTGTGACACCTCGCCAGGCATGAAGCCTCCAGAAATGGGTCATTAGGCCTTGCAGGGCGACTTTGACGATGAACTTGCACAGGGGATGCAACAGAAACCAACAAGTCATGTATATAGTCACTACAGTCTTTCAAAGTTGTTCAAACATTGTGCACAACTTAACCAAACATGCTCTATCTTCTCCTGTTTTGAGACGGAAAGCCACTCTCCATGTATACAAACACAAACTCGAGCATGCGTCATACGTCCACTTTTTTTTTGCTTGCTTGTGTGTGTGTGTTCAGTGACAGCCACAGGTGAACATGATGCTGCCGCAGAAAATCGTCAAGAACTTGAAGACAAACTGGAGGTTCCATACGCTGCATCAAACAGGACATACAACAAAACCGCCGCTCCACTGTGTCACATGGAAATCCTGTCAACCGAATCTGTTTTATTTTTCTTGCCGCTGTCAGCTACCAATGGTTTGAAGTTTCTGTGTGAAAGAATAATTGCTCTTTGTTTCCATATGTTTGCCTTTTGATGTCTTTTGAGCCAACAGCCAGATGAGCATTGATCAAACTCCTGATGATGATAGGGGCTTTTACTCCCTGGTTCAGTGGGCATTACATACCCATTGAATCCGTATCAAACAGCCAGTATACTCCGTATCAAGGGAAGCCTATCCGATCTATCCGATTTCTGGTTCGAACACTGCCCGTTGGTTACGACAAAACCGGTCCAGGCTGTCGATAGCCACGGTGACGGTGCAGAGTCTGAACTCCAACTTTTATGGGCCATATCCTCAGCGACTCAGCTTGGGTTCAGTTTAGCTGTCTGAAAAAGGAAATAATATGAAAATATATCAAATAATATGTGGCAGCTGAACCTTTCCAAACCCTGGGTGTTCCCAATCTAAAGATACATTTCGCGGCGTTTCATTGACTTTTTTTGGCGGGAACTCAATGGAGACCCACCTGATGACCAAGGACACTGCGATCTTGTCTCGCGAGTCTCCCGAAGCGCATGGGATGGATGTAGAGGAGTTGGAGGAGATCTAACGTAGCCAAAGTGAGGTACCCATGGACCGCGAAAACTCCCACGAACGACAGGCGGATCAGCCACGTGGCAGGACCTTGTGCTAGCGTATCTTGTGGCATTCCCCGATGTTTTGGCAGATGAGTTGGTTTTGGCCTCAGTTGCAGTGGAAACGCCGGTTGCAGGAAACTTGTCTTGCTAATGACCAGGTGATGAACCTCTTCCGCCAGGTGGCTTCTGGTTGTGACATTTTCTTAAGCAGTCCCAGCAGTCTTTCAATAATATGCAGGTGCAGCTTGGTCAGAACATTCTACATGCAGAGGAGCGGCATATCAATGCAGCTTGGAGCATGGGTAGTTGGCAAACCTGAACGCATTTCCGCATGCATTGATCATTGATTGATGTGGGATTGGGTCAAACCTAAACGTGATAATTTTTCAGAGTGGAGATTTATCTACGCCATGATCTTTCTACGCCATGATAGCAAGTTTGATGTGAGAACCAGGGCACCAAAAGTTTTGATCCACATCCACATATCTATCTATATATATCTATATGTGTGTGTACAACTATTTGATATGATATCTTTCTAATTCCCCAAACAGTGTGTCCACACAAGGGTTCTTGCGGTAGGAGTTAAGGCCGGTGCTTGATCAGGGGGCTCCAACTGTTTGCCCGCTTTTTTCCTGTAGATTCTCGCATAAAATGATTCTTGCGACATGTCCATGGGCATTTCGACTGCGCAGGAGCTCGCACAAAACGGTTATCCTGCTCTTGGTGCGCGGCATTTTTCCTACAAATTCTTGCGTAAAACTCTTGTGACATATCCATGTGCGTTTTCGACTGCGCAGGCTCGCACAGAACGGTTGTCCCGGTCTTGGGGCGCGGCCTGTTTTCCTGAAAATTCTCGCGTGACATGGCTCTTGTGGCATGTCCACGCGCGTTTCGCCTGCGCAGGCTCACACAAAGTGCTTGGCTGGCTTTGGCTGTGCCTCATGTGTCGTGGCAGGCGCAGTACTTGGCAGGTCCTTGCATGATCTTGTGTAGATCCTTCAATATTCCTCTCTACAAGGTCCTTGCATGATCCTGGACAGGTCCTTCAGAAGATCTTGCGGAGATCCTGGTGGGATCCTCTCCAAGAGGTCCTTGCATGAAGATCTTGCAGATGCCATGTCTCACAGGTGCTTGTCTGAGAGCTCTTGTGGGAGGCTTTTGGGAGGTTCTTGTCCCAAGATCTTGTCAGATCCGCTCCAGCAGCAACAGGCCCTTTTATGGCGATCTTGCGAGCTTCTTTTAGGGGTCCTGGCATGAAGATCTTCATTGTGGGAAGCTCTTGAAGAGCTCCTGGTGAAATCCTCCAGGTGTCCTTGCATGATCTCGTACACGTCCTTGTCTGGAGATCTTGTGGAGATCCTGTTGAAATCCTCTTCAAGAGGTCCTTGCTTTGCATTGGTGCTTGTATGAGGTTCTCTTTTTAGATCTATCTATATGTATATATATAGAAGGTCCTGCTGCTGCAGCTGCGATCATATCTGACCTCATCCGCTTCCAGCAATCACTGATGGTCTCCAATTTTGCCTGGTGATGTCGGAGCTCATCTATCCCCGAAATACCATGGTCAACCATCATCAACCATTAAATCCCCATCCCGCTCAATACCTTGTCAACTGCTATGCTCCATTGAAAAAGGTTGGAGCTGTCCTCGAGCAGATGAAGCCATGCCTGGAAAGGCATAAGGCTGGAGTTGGTTGGGGTGGCCGATGGGTACATGTGGGCGTAAGTCCAAAAATGGTGGATAAAACTGCGCCGTAAGTCTACATAAGCCCAGGGCGTATATTTCCAAATGGCATTAGTAGTAGCGAACTTGATAAACCCTGGGGCTATCAGTCCAATCTTTCCAACTTCATTGTGACTAGCGGAAGCCATGAAATGCGACACGAGGGAGCATGCCTGGCAAAAGATGGGCACGCTGGGTGTTGATGGTATAATACCGATATCATCCGATATCTGTTTTCTCTTCGCCAAAGACTGCCACTCTGCCGCCTTTTTTTGGTTGAATACTATCATGAGTTGCTTGGATCCACCATTACGCCAAGCGATCCAACTGCGATGCATGAGGGCACTGCGGCGCGTATTGCAGCAGAGTACTGGAGCCCAGACGCTGCTGGTCACCGTGAAACAGATGCGGCTGGGAAATCCCCAGCCACGTGTTACCACCCAACGGAGTACCAACCATAGACATGAAGTCACTATAGGGATGCTAATAGCTAGAGGTTGGCAAGTCACCGAAGTTGGTAGAAGTTGCAAGGTGCTGTGCGCACCTGCAGACGCGTTCCGAGACATTGGCAGCAAAACTGTGACCTGGCACTAATGTGGGTCTTCCGCCAAGAGGTCGTCTATCAGTTCAGATGACGGGACTACAAATGTTTCTTGCCAAGGTTAGTTCGAATGGACTTGGATGGCGTGATTTTCTCAGTTCCCTGTTTATATCCTTTGTTAAGAACCGGCATCGTCAATTAGTTAACCTGTGGCCATGGCTGCCGTCGCAGCCATCGCAGCCATCGGCATCCAGGATGGCTTCGTCGGGGAAGAGGAGTTCCGGAAGACCATGGTGCCTGCCATGGCCCTGGAGGACTGGTCGTTGCACTTGCTGCGGCTGGTGCAGATGTTGCAGCGGGGATGCCAAAACTGTCGTGGTGCGAGAACTTGTTTGGCAGGTTGAAAATCTAGCCATCTCCGTAGGGGTGCGGCCATCCTTGCTCGCTTGGTTTCCAGTGCCATTGGCTTTGACTTGTAGGGAGAGTGGAAAATGACCTGACAGCATCAGTTCTGAGATGCGCAAGTGCCTTTGTGAAATGAAGGTGTGAAATGAAGGCTATTAACCAAAATGCACTGAAACCCTGTTGTTTTGTATTGACTTTCTACACAGTTGCCCAGATTTCCATATTTGTCCAAAGCATCTTTGCCAGGCAGCTCCTAAAGGAGGAAAACTTCGCAGACGATTTCCACCAGGCTGATGGGATTTGCCCACCTCCATTTTTCATGACCAAACATGGCGGAGAAATGCCGGGAACGCATGTTCCAGGCTGTGTGCGATGTATTGGTGGAAGAAGGACAAGTGCAAGTTTCCTGAGGCAGGATGAACATTCACTTAAGATTTGAAAGCGGTTGGGGTTTTCTGGCCACACGAGTGTGATTCTTGGAGTGGGAAATTGCTTGCTTATGTATATATATATATTATCATCTTGAACTAGAAAGTCTAGCGTGCTGCTCAAAAAGTTTACTTGTGTTTTCTGAAATGTCCATATTCTATCTACTCCAGGATGACGATGTGTATATATATATATATATTTGAACAGATATTCGTTTATTTTTTCTTTCTCATGTTTTTTTTTAATACTATATACATCTGCATGCACATGGTGTATATTTTAATTTTACCCTATAGCCATGACCTACACGCAAATACACGCACTGTAGCACATATGCGCACATGTCTCCTTTTTATTTTTGTATTTGCATCGAACTGCGAGTATATTCTCTTGAGTGGCTGCTGGAGTTCCCTAAGAAGATGTTTTTGCCAGGCAGACAAAGAGTTTCCCAAAGAGCTGTAAAAAGAGAGACGCCAAAGAGCTGTCTGAAGGTAGCGTGCAAAACCTGATGCAGAACTGTTGGGTCTTTACCGGTTTCGATACTTGAAGCTGCCAAACGGCATTGTGGCCTCTTTGATGGCAAGTACGGCTGCACCCTTCTTTCCAAGTTGGTATGGCTCAAATGATGAGATGATAATTCGCTTTTGGAGCACATAGATACAAGACATGACTCATCAGGTCCCTAATTCAATCCAAGCACAAGTGACAGAAACTAAGACCTCCCAACTTCGAACAAAATTCTAGCTACATGGGGTTGACGTAAGGGACGTTAGTTCATGATTGCGGTTTTCGCTTCCTTGTCATGCGTCCATGCAGTTCCACCAACTTCAGAAACTCGGCTTCCAGTGGTGCTGCAGTTGCAGGGAGAAGCGATCGCTCTGGAATCTTAGGATTCCAACCCCCTGCACATCAAAGAGGTCCATGGACGAGGAGCAGCTCCCTTCTCAGTCAAGCACTTTGCTGGCTGCTAGATTTGGTGAGGGTTGAAATTTGAGGCTGTGCCTTCGCTTACACAAGCGTCTACGCATAGGGAGCCCAAGAGCTCACAGTTGCAATGGCTATTCGCAGGCCACTGGGAGCATCTGAGTAAATTGGCAGGGTAAACTGTTACCACCAAGTTCATCTTTGAACTGAGCGTTCCACACCCTGGGAGGCAAACAGCTTCTTGCAGCAGCTACACGCTGAGCAAATGGCAAGGCAGTTGCAGTGGAAGCAGCGGCTTTGAGAATCTCTGAGACTATGAAAACTTAGGATTCATGAAATATTTTGCGATGATTTTGTGATGTTTTGCGCCTTTTCCTTAAAGAATTGCTGCCACATTCAACCTTTTACGTCATCTACACAATATACATCACCTGCATCTCCAACATCCTTTACATCACTTATATCTTCTACAGCATCTCATCTGCAAAGCGCAATCTATATCACTTACTATGTCATCTACACAAACTGCCCCATCGACCGCATCTACATAACATACATCAGCCACAACACATACATTTTTACATCATCATCATGATCACCATCATCATCATCATCATGATGATCATCTACATAATCTACATCATCTACATCATCTACGTCACTTACAGTTTCATCCACATCATCTACAACATCGACAGGCGATCAACTTCTAGATAACTCCTACAAAGCTCGTACAGCGTCATGTGCACATAAGTTGTTTCACAATAAATCTTACACAGGAGTTGTTAACCGGGGTTGCTACACGGGAGCTGTGATACAGGATGGTACAAGAGTTTTCTACCTGTACCCCTACGAGTTTCCTATTTCTCAAGTTTCTCTATCTTTCTCTTCTGGCGGGGGTGGCATGTCCATGGAAACGCGACCATCTGCGGAGATTGTGCGTTTGACGGACGGCCAGACGTGTGGCGAAAGACGAATTTTGTGGCCCTCGGCGCTTTGCGCGAAACCAAGGTCAAACGGCAAAAACAGAGGTAAAACACGTCAGACGCAACCTTTGCGCGCAAAATGGCGACCCGACGGCCAAATCTGTGTGGTGAAATTGCTAATTTCCAATGCGGCAACGCTTTAAGCTTCTACGTGTACAGTGTGAGGACTTCTGTGGCTTTGAAAGCGTCTGCGCGTAAAAGCTGCTCTGTATACAGGCTTCCGTGTAAAAGCTTCTCTGTGGAAAAGGTTCTGTGTAAAAGCTTCTCTGTGTAAAAGCTCCTCTGTGTCAAGGCTTTGTCTGCATTCTGTGCAAAAATCGTCTTTGTGTAAAAGGTTCTTTGTGTAAAAACTTGTGGTAAAATCCTCTGTGTAAAAGCTTCTGTGTGTAAAGGCGTCTATGTGTAAAAGCTTGCTGGTGTAAAGGCTAAAGGCTTCTGTGTGCAAAGGCGTTTCTGTGAAGAAGCTGTATGTGTAAAGCGTTCCTGTGGAAATGAGTCTGTATAAAAAGGATCCCTGTGCACATGTCCACTATGAAATGGCTGGACCCATGTTCCGTTTCATAGGGCATTTTTGTGACAAAAGGAAGCATTTTGTCAGGATTTTTTCCCAGTGAACCCTGCCATTTTGTAAAAGGCGTGTGTTTTTTGTTGGGCGAACCATGTTGTAAGAGCCAACATTCTTTACAAAATGGCGTCGGGGCCGGTCATTTCATAACACTGTTTTTTGGTGAATTGGAAAAGAGAATGAGGCAGGTACATGCTCATGTTTGCCTGGGGGGTTCAAGACCCGTTTTTTTGCAAAATGGTTTGGGGCTAAAGGAACTACATTCCACAGAAGGTCAGAATGGAACAAACTATGCTACAAAATGGATTGGCTGAAAAACCTGTATTTAGGCGTACTTACATTGTAGATGTATTTTTTCATGCTGTTCCAAAAAAAGATATTGTTTCGGGGACTGGGAAAAAGGCTTGCAGTGTTTCCCGGGGAAGTGGGACAGGTACAAGTTAGGCATATGTTCAAAGCAACCGTTCTGTAAGACATTAGCTTATAAGATGACTGGGCTTGGGGCCTCGAAATAAACTTGGGGCAAGCATTTTGTAAGGCACCGATTTTTGTTTTTTTTGTTCACCGGTGTTTCCTGGGGAATCGCACCAAGCCGCCACCACCACCCATCTTATAAACTTGAAACCATGACATTCTGTAAGCTCGACACCTGGGCGTGCTACAAAATGCTTGCCCTGACGTCACCTGGTACATGTACAGGGGGATTAAAAAGGCGTTTGTGTGCAAAAGCTGCTGTGTGAAAAAGCTTCTGTGTGGAAAAGCTTCTCTGTGTAGCAGCTTTTCTATGTACAGCGCCTCTGTGTAAAGACTGTGTAAAAAAGTGTCTGTGTGTAAAATCGCCGCTCTGTGCACAGGCTCAAGTGCAAAGGCTTCTCTGTTTAAGAGGCTTGTCTGTGCAAAATCTTCTCCGTGTAAAAGCTTCTGTGTGGAAGTCTCTGTGTGTAAGGGCTTCTGTGTGTGTGTGTATATAAAGGCTTCTATGTGCAAAAGGTTCTGTGTAAAGGCTAAAGGCTTCTGTGTGGAAAGGTGTCTATGTGTAAAAGCTTCTGTGTGGAAAAACCTCTCTGTCCCAAGCTTTTCTGTGTAAAAGCTTCTGGGTTTGAAGGCTCCTGTGCGTAAAATTGTCAGTGAGAAAAGCCTGCTCTGCGAAAAGCTCCTGTGAAAAAGTTTCTCTGTGCAAAAGTTTCTCTGTATAAAGCCTTTTGTGTGCAAAAGCTTCTTTGTGTAAAGGCTTCTGTGTGTAAAAGCGTCCCTGTGTAAAAGCGTCTGTTTCGACATTGCCATGTGCAAAATTGCTTGCTTTCGCTGGGGTCATGATGTGGCAAACACAAACGGAGCAATCAGAAGCAGCTGCGTCTTTCAGGATGCAACAAAGATTGTCGAGGTACAACTGCCGCCGCGGTTTGTGCGAAATAACTCCGTGCGCGCAGTTTCTGTTTCGTTCCCTTTTTTAGAAGGTATTTGGAAATGGTCATCCTTTCGGCTCTAGCCACATGACTACGCAGCGTCAAACTGTGGATGCATTGTATAGTTGCTGGATCACGATGTAGTTTCGTTTTGTTGTCGCTGCAAGGACAAAGGAGTCATGATGTGGCGAACAGACGCTCAGCAATAACCAGTGTTCTTCACGACGCAACAGACTGGCGTTTACAAGTTGGTTGCGACCGCGGTTTGCGCGAAACAATCAAGTGTGCAACACTGGTCCGTAGCTGTTTCGTCCAGTTCTTAGATCACCATCATGTGTACATGCGTTTTTTGTCATTGCAAGGAGAAATGAGCCATCATGTGGCGAACACATATTCAGCAATCACGAGCAGCAATTTCTTTCATTATCTTTCATTATGCGACAAAGGCATTTGATAGTCACTCGTCGTGCGTCATCAACTTCATTCATCATTTATCAGTATCATCAGTCATCATCACATTTCTTTTTCCATTCTCTTTCGATCTGCTCCCTCCTGCTTTCTTTCGGGCCGCACTGTCGTCTAGTTTTCAAGCCTGTGATTTTTGTGTTTTTGTTGCAGCTGCAGGCGGCACACGCCGCTGGCTTACACAGATACATCCATGGCCACCCAGGCGCTGACAGGAGCTTCCTGCACCTAGATTGTTGTCGAATGGGACTGACATGGTGTTTTTGTGTTTGTTGCATTTGAACACGTTGCAGCTTGAATTCCACTTGTTTCCAGCAGCCTCGATGCAGCTTCCGAGCGTCTTGCCAGGCGTTTACTGCGAATGGGAATGCCACTGTCCCCGACTTTGGGGCGATGCACCTTGGATGCGGAAAGCCATAGGGCCCAGAGTTGAAGGGGAAGAGATGCTGATATGCGGCATGTGATTATACGGCTTGTTCCCTTTTAGCATGTTCCTCACAAGAAAAGATTTGATTTAGATTGAAAATGTTTTGAATCTGGAACATTATGTCTATGCGCAGGGAAATTGCAAGTCTGCATTGGCTTAAACCAATTCTGAGGACGCGCTTTGCGTTGAGTGATGTTCCCTTGCTGCATTGGGAAGCCGATGCAACTGGCACCGTACGCTTTGAGTTTGAGGTACTGAAAGTACAGAGTGACTTCTTGGCAGTTAGCAATCCTGGATCAACCTCGGCCACAAAGTATTTCTACCGCAGCCATTTTGGCACTGGACGACTCCCAGGTTGTACAGTGCTCACACGCAGCGCAGGGACGCTGTTTGCAATGCACTGGTCGGCTGGTGCAGAATGTCCGGAGCCCAATGGCCTAGTGGACATGGACATCGCCTGCTTAAGATTTTTTCGTACCTGCGAGTGTTTGCCAGGTGCCTCTTCAACTTTACAGCGATTGGTGTGGAGCCTTCAGGCCGATAGTTTTTCCACCTGTGTCCCTACAGCTTCGAGGGGCCCCACGCCACCAAGGCAAAACTACATGACCACCATACTTACATACATATTTGCTTACATACAGAGATGCTTACATCCTTACATATATACATACTTCCATAAGTTCGTACTTACATACTTACATACATACGTGCATACACACGCATACATATTCACATATATATTTACATACATACACACATACATACATCCATGCATGCATACATACATACATACATACACACACAACCGTACACACACAGACACATACAAACACACACAGACACATACAGACACATACATACACATACATACGCACATATACACAACCATACACCTACATACGCATGCATGCATGCATACGTACTGACTGACTGACTGGCTGACTGACTGACTGACATACAGATTCACCATGATTCACCGACATACATTCATTGGACCGACAGGTAGACAAATGGGCGGAGAGACCGAAAAACAGACAAATGCACTGAAGCGCATATACCTACGGATATAGATTTGAATGGAATTGGTTCGTTGGAGCGTATCTTACGTGCAAAGCAGCAACAGATTAGATTGTGAAGAAGGAGACTGGATCGCGAAGAAGAGCCCCTGATATCATCCGTCCATGATGCGCACTCACATCAATCTCTCTATTTGCAAGTGATCAAGAAGTCAGTAGAGCATAAAGAAGCATCCAGATTGCAGCAGACGTGCGGGAAAGAACCCTTGCATGAACATGCGCAGATTCCAGAGTGGAAACATGCGTTGAAACTCTGAAATTAGAGGTAAAGGGGTTCTTGGTTTGGCCCAATGCCATAGCTGCAACATCAAAAACGAGATCCAATCCTTGATGTATGATGTGTCCTCACCCCTCCCAGCAAATGTTGATGTATGATGATCCCCCAGCACACCCCCATAGGTTGATGTATGATGATCCTTCACACCACCCCCAGCAGGTTGGTATATGATGTGTCCCCACCCAACCCCCCAGGTTGACGTATGATGATCCCCCACCAGACCTACATGCTGATGCATGATGATCTTAACCGGTTGATGTATCATGTGTGTCCCCACCCAACCCCCCACAGGTTGATGTATGACGATCGCCCATCAGACCCCGCGTATATTGTATGGTGTGTCCCCACCCTGCCCGGCATATGCTGATGTATGATGATCTTCCACCTAACCCCCCATATGTTGACATATGATGCTCCCCCACTCCACTGCCCATTGAGTGCGCAGGCGATTCGCGTTTTGAGTGCGCAGGTGATCCCTGATTTGAGTGCACAGGTGATCCTGCTACCAAGTGCGCAGGTGGTGTTGGATTTCGCATGCGCAGGTGATTTGAGTTGAGTGCGCAAGTGAGCAAGTTCTGAGTAGGATTTGAGCCACCGCATGCCACCACCCTTGATTGATAGTCTATTCAGTTTGGTTTCTGGCTTATTTATACTTGGTTTAAGGTTTATTCAGGTTAGCTGCGGCCCCATCTAAGATTGATGGGACGAAGGGGGCAGTAGGGGAATGAATGGGGAAAAGCAGAAAGTTAGGCTGACTTCCTGGAACAAGCCCCCCAAGTTGTCAGCCAAGCGCAATTTGCAGCTCACCTGCTTCATCTTCCACAACACCATTGCGGCTTCAAGGGACAAATCCAGTGAGGCGCGGGGCCTGATAAGTCCACCTAGCTGGGCTGTGCGAAAAGTATTCGACAATAATCTCGTGTTTTGATGACAACCGCACCGCCCTTTGATCACTTCTGCTGCCCCGGGCAGGGAGTTGACCTTTCCTTCTTTGGCTGCATTGATTGCCTGCCTAAGCCCTGAACCTGGAGAGAGGTGGGGAGCCGCTTCATCCAGCCAGTCACCTGCCATCTGGGGAGCGTATCATGGCACAACTGTAGAGCAAACTCAATAGCCACACCTTCTGACGCGAAACCTTAGGCAAGTTTCTGTTCATTCTTGGAATCAGAATTGTGGCTCGCACCTGAAAGTTCTTCAGAGTATCAGAGCAAGTTCAGGGGAGTGGGAGAATGCAAAACAAGGACTTCATGGAGCTCCCCATTAATGGAACATCATCCACCGCGTTCGGGCTCCACTTCGCAAAATGGCAGCGGTTTTTTGCGCGCAGGCTGCTACATCTCAGCAGCGGATCAGCAAGGGCTGTTGGAGCTTGGGTTCTCCTTGTGCCACGAGGTGCAAGCGGGGCGCACCATATGGCAGCACAGACGTCTTGCACAAAGATCCTTCCAAAGTATTAAAAGGGATACGAGTTGCTCTTCGATACCAAGTTCGATGAAAAGTTGTTGGAATTGTGATGCTGCTCCGTGAGTTCAAATACTGTTTGTTTTCATCCCTGCCAGAGATGATAATCCATAACAACTCACATCTTTAAGCGGGTGGCTCAATCACCAATATTTCACCCGAGTTGATGGTCTTTTCTGCCAAAATAACTTTCGTGCGGGTCAATGTTTGAGGGCCAAATGTTCGTGCATGTTTGTTGGCCATTGGCCGTTCGTTTTTGGGCCGGTCTGGTCGTGTTTTGGTGCTTGTCCGGGGCCCTGGTAATTTTCTAGTACATACAAACATCACGTTTCAGCGCGTGGCATTGCATTTCGTCGCATTATGTTGCACTACGTTGCATTGCCTTACATGCCTACACACACACATGAGGGTTTCTTCACATGTGGGTTACCCAAAACCATGGGCTTCAACTCAAAAAACTAAAATGATCCAATTTTAGATCATGTGGTGGTACCCCCCCTTCGTTTAGGAAACTTCCACACAACTATCTATCTAAGTATCGACCTACGTACCTAACCTACCTACCTATCATCTATCTACCTAGCGTTCCATCTAGCTGTCTATCTATTTGCCTGTCTATCTGTCTATCTAACTATCTTTCTTTCTATCTATCATATGTACATTTTTCATAGTGCATTACATGTATATACCCGGCTGGCTCTATCACTGACCTACTTGAGCTTTTGCTCATGAAATCTGTTGGGAGGTATGGCCTGCGGCGTGGAGAGCAACCGCACGCTGCATGAGTCTGCCACTGCGTCCATTGAGAGAATGGAGGACGAGGCGTGGCAAAGGTTCTTGATGTACAGGATATATGCATGCATAGTTACATGATGACAAGATGTACTGTGTTCAAGTCAACTGTCTATCTATCTATGTATTTTTCCGTCGATCTACCTATATATCTATCCACCGACCGATCTATCTATCTATCCATCCATCTATCCATCTTTCTGCCTATGTATTTATCCGTCGATATGTCTATCTATGTTCTATTTGTCTATCTATCTATCTATCTATCTACCTACCTACCTATCTATCTATCTATCCATCTTTCTTTCTATCTAGCTATCTATCTGTCTATGTATCTACCTAGCTATCTATCCAATCTATCTAATCTATCTAATCTCATGGATCAACCTAATCGATCTTATCGATTGGATCAACATGGATCAACCTAATCTATCTAAACTATCTAAGCTGTTGGGTCAACCGAATCTATCTAGTCTATCTCATCTATCTAATCTATCTAACCTTTCTAATCGATCCAATCTATCTAATCTATCCAATCTATCTATCTATTTATCTGGCGATCTAGCTATCTAGCTAGCTAGCTACCCAGTTATCTAGCTATCTAGCCATCTAGCCATCTAGCTATGTGCTATCAGCTATCTACCTATCTAGCTATCTAGCTGTCTAGCTATCTAGCTATCTAGCTATCTGCTATCTAGCTATCTACCTATCGACCTATCTAGCTATCTAGCTATCTAGCCCTCTAGCTATCTTGGGTAGGTGGTAGGCCCAGTGCACTGCAAGGATTTATATTAACGAAGGATTGTCTGAAATAGTTGACATAGCGAGTCCTAAACCGCAATTAAAGGTTTCATTTTCTCGCCACCTGTCAGGTGCGGGTTGTTAGATTGTGTCAACTGCAAGCTCCTGATCGTAGTGGTCCTCGCCGGACCCGAACAGCAAGCCCGGGATCAGAGTCGTCCCGCCGGACCTCAACTGCAAGCGCTGGATCGCAGTGGTCAGAGCGGTCCCTGCCGGACCTCAACTGCAAGCTCGTGACCCTGCCCGGCCTCAACCGCGAGCTCCGGATCAGAGTGTTCCCCCCCGGACCTCAACCACAAAGAATCTCCCAAGATATACCAGATAGAATGCCAGAAAAAATGTAAGAATATATGCCAGAAAGTATGTCAGAATAGATGTCAGATAGAATGTCAGAATGTATGCCAGAAGGTATGTCAAATGAAATGTCAAACTAGGCATATCATTTACACTTCCAGATGGTATGTCGGAAACTATGTCAGAATAGTGTTTCAAGGTGGAGATCACTCGAAGAAAGTAATTTCGCACAGGATCTTCAAAGCCTCGATTCGCTTGAGCTCTCGTTGAGGGGACGTGGAAGGGGGGATTCCAAGTGTTGTTTTGCTGTTGACAATATACCTGTGCTTAGGTTCTCCCTGGCGTGGCCGGAGAAGCCTAAGTGGTATTTAAGAAAAGTGGGTGGTTGATGTTTTCCTCCTTGGTGTGGGGGGACATCAATTGCTGTGCCCTATGTGTGTTAGACCCGGTGACAAGGGTTGACTTGAGACAGGCTTGTTGGTGTGTTGGCTGTGGTAGGGAGTGTGTTTTTGAAATCCATGTTAAGTGTTTAAGGTTTTGACAAATTTCCTGCTCTGCACGTTTTTCCACACACACATGAAATAGATGTATTAGGTATAGGAAGCATACTGCGCCCCCGAGATGTTCGAGAACGGACAACCATGAGCGCCAACGATCCTCGGATCTTCAATCTTTCAAACTAGCTGCCACTCAGTGGGATTTACTTCGCTTTTTGTTTTCTTGGCCTAAGCACTTGGCTCCTTGCCAGGTGAAGCAGCGTGTTTTGCTTCACCAGGGCAGCCTTTTCGAGATGGAATCTGAATGGCCGCAGGCAGGTTGGTGTGGCTACCTGTTGGAATGCCCAAGACTGCCAGTTGGTGACGCCCTAAGCACCCCACCCTGTTTTTCTTCACAACTTTTTATCTAACGGGGTTTGCTGCTTTCACATACCACCCTGGAAACTAGTCTTCGGCCGATGGAGGCTAGCGTAATTCTGGTCAGCGGCGAAGCGCTGGATGATGTTCGGGTGGAGAAAGTCGCCAATGGCTTGGAGAGGCGCAGCGTGACTTATGAGCGCAATGGTTTGTTGCCGGTACGCCTTCAAAAAGATGACAGAAGATGGAAAAGTTGTCCAAGTTTCGAGGTGTTTCAAAAAGTTTTGTCCGCATCTCAAGCCGTCAGGACGCAGCCCGGAACCCGCATTGCCTCCATTGGAAGACCTTTGGTAGCAGATGCTTCTAGAAGTGGCCTGCACTTGATTCGTCAGGCCGCGGTGGGATTGAGTGCATCACTTCAGCTTGTTAAACTTTCAGTTTCTGTGGCTACATAAAAGCTCTATCCTATTATCCAATCCTGCACCACCTGGCTGGTGAGTCCAATGTGTCCTGTAAAAGTTCTGGCCACTAGATTTCAAATCGATCCACTGCAATCGCCTTGCATTTATTGTGGAGAGCGCGTTCCACAGCAGGTTCTTTATCGGACTGTTGGCTCGGGCAACACGAGCGGACCTCAAGGAGTAAACTTCCAACCACCACCGGAATTTGTGGAAAACATATTGTTGGTCAGATTCATGTGGATAGCGACTTTCGATCCCAAATCTTTCAGCCACCCGAAGTGTTCAAGGCCTGTCTTCATCTACCGCAAACCTGGACTCTGAGCGCAATCTGACCCAAAAGTCATCAAGTGATCGCTTTCGATCGATGGTTCAGTTGCGTGTGCATGTTTGTGCATGCCGCAATGCTGGCAATGCGAACTGCAAACTAAGTGCCCTTTTCAAGCTGTTGAACAGACAAAGACAAGGAAGCACAGGCATAGGCAAAACAGCTTCTCGCTGCCTGCATCCAGATGTCATTCGTAGAAGGCACATCCTGCGGAGATGTTTGGAAGAGGTCCCAGCCGCACAATTTATATTATATATATACTATTTATTTTTATTGCTACAAAGCCGCGTCCCAAAGAAGCTCCCCAAAATAGCGCGCGGGTGCAGCAAGCGGGCAGTCTCGCAGAGATGCGTGTTAGAAAGACCACAGAAGCAAGGCAAGCAAGGGTAATAGCTCGCAGTTCGCAGGAGGTCGGGACAAACCTTGGGGGAATCGAACCAGGCGAGAATCGAGGGACTGTCATGGGATTCCGAAAAATGAAAATGCCAAAAAAAAAAGGCTGCTATTACAGAATTTCCCGCTTTTCCAAATTCCAAAATTCTCGGATTATTTCGGTGCCATTGTGGAAGTCCTAAAAAGGTCGAACAGGCATTTCGTACGACTGACAGTGGGCATATTGAGCGACGGCTCTTATTTGCGTATATGGAAAGTAGTATTCGGAAGTACCCCGGTTTGTTAAAAACATTGTATTTAGCTTGTAAAACGAGGTAGGAACACCCCGAGAACGAGGTAGGCAAAAACGTTACGGGACTGGAGAACGAGGTAGGAACACCCCGTTAATTGCGTTATGTAACAAATATGGTCCGCAGCTCAGGTTTCCTTTTTAGGTGTTCTCCCAGGTGTTTTGCTTTTCGCCTTCTTTTCTTGAAACCTAGCTTAGCCATTCGAACCCTTTTTCTTAGATAGCATGCTCTCTCGATTGCGCCCGCCATTTTGACCAACTCACGTGTGGTTAGGGTATTGGCGAGCCACATGGGAGAACGATCAAAGCTGTAATAACAAGCTTGCCACTGAAATGATCCCGTCTCATGGTTTTTTAGACTATTGTTGTTGTCATGTATTTATATCATTCTTGTGGGTCCGGATTCTAGGAGTTGGAAGTAATTCTCCGTATTGCCAGATCAGCTAGCCACAATTACCCTAACTATTTCATAGTGTTCGAGAGCGGGACACGCATTATCTAAAATACCGAAATAAAAATTATATTTTCTGCCTTTTAAAATATCGTCTAAAATAATTAATTTTGTGCTTGGATATAACCTAATATAAATAAATATTTTTTAAATTTATATTATTTTATATTTTTAAAGGTTTTAATAATATTTAAATTATTATATAAAGTTTGAAAAATATTGAATAATTTAATTTTATTATATAAAAATTATATTTAAAAAAAAATAATAATAAATAATTAAATTAATAATTTAATAAAATTAAAAAAATAAATATTAATAAAAAAATGTATAAATATATATATATATTGGAATTGTCGGCAATTTATTTATTTGCGATGGGAAAATACTAAATAATTATAAAATATAATATAATTATGAAAAATTTAAATTAATAAATTATAAAATTATAGAATTATA
>Ga0126342_10001369_pt1 | contig 33931 bp, 29 predicted proteins | sample Cyp1metagenome_FD_92528 | JGI IMG/M metagenome (GOLD analysis project Ga0126342, IMG submission 92528) | Coral microbial communities from Lord Howe Island, Old Settlement Bay, Australia - Cyphastrea 1 metagenome | ecosystem: Host-associated > Invertebrates > Cnidaria > Coral ...
CCGAATGGATCATCCTTTGGCATCACACTTTGCTGACTGGGTCTCAAAACATTCAGCACTTCGATGGGCATGCTGCAACAGTTGAATTTGCTGCAGACAGGTGAGTGAAAGTTGAGGAATTGTATATATAAATGATTGGTGGTTTGGAACATGACTTTTATGACTTTCCATATATTGGGAATAATGAGCCCAACTGACGAACTCATATTTTTCAGAGGGGTAGGTTGAAACCACCAACCAGTAAATGATATTGTTAGATTTATTGAGTCCATTTCAATCCAATTTTCGACCTGCTAAAACTCCAAGTTTTGGTGTTCAACCGCAGTGATGTACCCAGAAACTGGACATCACCGATCTGATCTGTGCTGCCGACGCTTCGCTGCCGCTTCAGAATGACATGATCTAATGACGGGAGGCCGTGACATATCAACGCGACAGCGACACTCAGCAGCTGTCAAAGGTCATGCGAAACAGGCATAAAAGGGAAAAACATGGAAAAACACTAGCATTTTCCACCAGGTTTGTTCCATGTTTCAACTGTCACTCAGGGTTGGTTGTCGGACTTCAAAAAAACCATGCCGAAACACTTGACAGACAGGTCTCAGCCAGAACAACACGCCCGAATTTCCTGGGCCCGTGGTTACCAGCCGTCGTTGAATTTTGACGGCTGAGGCAAGGTAAACATGGAACTGAACCTGCTTGTTACACCCATCTGTTAATGTGCAATAGATAAAGCCGGGGATCTATTTCGAATTGATAAATATGAGGGGTTCCATAGATGTGGGTACCCCCAAATGGATGGTTTATAATGGAAAATCCATCTATAAATGGATGACTTGGTACCCCTATTTCAGGATACCTCTATGTTGATGGGTGTAATTGGATGATCTGCATCAACATTGGACGGATTGCCAATGATTGCAACAGTCTTGTGGATTACTGTATTTCATCAATTGAAGCCAGAAGAGTACGCAAGCCCCGAAGAAACCCTGCTGAAGCGTATTGGAGATGTTGTTCATCTATGTTCATCCTCCAGCCTGATATCTAATGCGTGATCATGATATTATTACATGTTAATGCTATCATTTTCAACTGCTATTTTGGGGCTAATACCTTCCAATTTACCCATTTGTGGATCATAACAGGCTGGGATTTCCCTAGTTTCGGATAAGTTATTTGGTTGTTGCCTTGGAGTCAGTGATGATGTTCATCGTAGTGTTTTGTTTATTGACAGCCTTATTATTAGGTTGTTCCTGTGATCTAAGTGGGATAAGCAGGGTTGATCCATTTATAAACCCTGTATATATAACTTATAATACGTATATAATGTATATGTTTTTTGACCAGGTAATTGGTATCAATCAATGATGGGTTTGATGATTAGTGGCTATTCCCAGGATACCCTTGGGCCCCCAAGATTTTTGTTGGTCAAACTGTCACTCTTTTGTTGGTTATAAAAGTTATAAATCCACTTAATACATATATATCCAATTAAGATGGACATATTCATTATAATCCCATTCCATGATATTTGATAACAGTTCATCACTGGCTGATGGAGTATCATCCCTGCTGATCGTTTTTGTGGTGAATTTCAGCTTCGTTCCCCATTTCTTGGGGGTTCTCCCAGTGAAAAAAATGGGGTATCTATGGTGACTCTAATCAGTTATGCGGTTCACGGATCCTCCGAATCAATCGGTTGATCAACATTATCCCATATTATGCCTATTTAAGTGGTTTTTTCATGTTTTTTTGCGGGGGTTACCCCAAAATTTTCAGACATACCCTGATCGTAGGGCCCCAATCGTAGTCCCAGCTATTTGCAGGTCATGCCATCCATGCCGAGCATGTCTTGGAAGCCCTTGGTCGCGGTGGCGGCGGGGGCGGCGGCCGTTTTGGTGATGCTGATGCTCTTGGTGAAGTCGGGAACCCCAGGGGATGGTAGTTCATCTCAGTAAGTCAGTAAGTTATAACATGTGATAACCCCAGTTATAAATGGGATAACTGGTTGGTGGTTTGCAACATGAATTTTATGTTTATATTGGGAATGTCATCATCCCAACTGACTTTCATATTTTTCAAAGGGGTTGAAACCACCAACCAGATGGGAGAAGTAGGCTCAATCCATCTCAATCCGCTTCTATCTGACGTTATAACCCACTTACGTTAGAGTTCAGGTTGAGATGTTTTTTTCAGGCGGCAGCGACCCAAACAACGTGCCCCGTGGCGCCAGGCCACGTGTGAACACAATTGAATCGCAGGTGCTTTAAACGTGCAAGATGGGCGGCGAGCAACCTCCAGGTGGAGGCAAGGCAAAGGGAGCAGATACCGATGAGGATTCCTATGCTGCGTTGCAAACATTGACCAGACGAGCTGAAACTCAACCTCAAGGACTGCTGCGTCTTCAGACGCTTGTTGATGTTGTTGAGAAGGGTATGCTTCGCCCGAAGTAGAAGAAGGAGAAGAAGCAGCTTGGAAAGCTGAAGCCACATGCTGGGGATGTCAAGTCAACCAGGCCCCACAGTAATGACCCAAGACGCAAAGATGGATTGAACCAATCAATCTCTGGGAAATCCCTGAACGAGGTTTGGAGGTTTTAACGGGAACATCTATAAATGGTGGATTTTCTACTGCGATGTTTGATTAGCGGAGGGTAACTGCAACTATTGGGATGTGATTCAGATGTCACCACAACAAATGGCACCAGTGAGTCATGAACCATGCTGGAGACGCGGCCAGAAATCCACTGGTAAGATCCGCTGGAGCATTCCAGAATTGGGAGGGCTCAAACCATCCACGGTTTTGCCAAGGAGGATAGTCCCGCTAAAATTGCAGGAAAACCTGCTGGGGAGGGCAGTCATTCATTGAGCCCTTGGTTTCTGACGTGCATCCTGGTCAGTTAGTGGGCACTAACATGAACGAACATGTACTAGATCTATGATACATGAGATTGACCCAAGTTACATATCGGCTACGTCCCAGTTATTGTGAACATACTATAGACTATATATAATTATATACAGCTAATTATTAAATGGGATCCCCAAGTATGTCTTGACCCAGCTCTTTATTTTTGTGGTTTAGTCAATCACATTGCCACCGCTGAACTCTGCAGGGAAGAAGAAGAGGAGGAATCTGGACAGAAGCAGGACTCGGGAAACATCCTGATTTCGCCCTGTGTTATCCTTTTGTTGCTGGTACTTTCAAAACTCTCAACCTTGGGTGTACACACACAAGTATGTATATAATATATATATATATATATATACACACTATACATACATTGTATATAATTATGTCTAATATAACTATATCGAAACAGCAATTTGATAACTCTCATTGTTTTATCTTAATCCGTTTTGGATAATTTGAGATAGTTTTGAGTCTATATCGCGGAGGGTTATGATATCTCTACTGCCGTCAATCAGAATGAATCGACGTGGCGACGATGGTGTGGTGTGTCTTATCATGCAAATCTAAGGGCCTTCCCCGCAAGTACTCCCACCACCTCACTTCACAAGTGTTGATTGTGTTGAACAATCCCTTACTGAGCCCCTTGCATATCCAGGAAATAGGATGAAGGGAACGGGAGAATGTGTATACAGGACACCCCCACTTTTTATTGTAAAAAACTGGTTTGCCTCCAAACATGTGCCTGAAACCAACCCACCAACACTCATATTAAATTATTAAATGGATATTTCATATAGTCTAAGAAGTCGATTTTCTGCATTGCTATTGGATATTAATCCCGTTTTTGTTTCCAGTTCTTTCTCATTACCCTCTGGTAATTTAACATAGCTATTGAAAATGGTGATTTATAGTGGATTTTCCCATTAAAAATGGTGATTTTCCATAGTTTTTTGTATGTTTACCAGAGGGTATATCGTTGCCGTGTTGTTCTTATTGTTCGACATTATCCCCCCCGTCGGTTGATTGACCCAAAGTCTTCCACTGGAACCATCACCACTGGACCTGTTTTTGCGTCGTGAGGACCAGAAAAAGGTCTTGCATGAAATCCTCAAAGAACTTGTAGTCGCTCGGCTTTCTCTCAGGTTTTCGTGGATAGCTGCAGGATATAATATATATGATATATGGTGTTTATTTTCTTGCTATAATATGGTACAATCTGGTTTAGTTATTACCAGTGCTTGGGTTTTCCTGGTATTTGGCCGTCGAAAGTAGAGGTTTAAACCAGTCAAACTGATTTGAGCATCTAAAATCTGGATTTATATAAGCCAAAATTCTATGGAAACCGTGGATGATCATTTTCTTTATACTGTTTTCTCTTGCTATAAAGGGGGACGGATCCTAACCAGCGAAATGACTTCATTAGAATTTAACCATCAAAATGGGGATTTACCCAGCAATACCGTATCAATCACAGGCATAGATTAGTATATCATGAACTGTCTATGGGATCTTAAAAGCATTTAAAAGCAACATATATGTTTAATCAACCATGAGAATTAAATTGGTAGTCTTGTTCTTGTCACCATGCTTGCTGCATAAAATCACACTGTTAAAATTCTTGTTACGGGGGTCATGTGTCTTTGGGGTTGACGGTGTCTGAATGGGAATGGGTTGTTCCATCCCCATTAAAATCCACCTGAATCCAATGATGTTTCCAGCGCTCAGACGCCACTGTGGTCTGAAATATCAGAGTGAACCATGCGCCATGTATGGAAAATTCTAGCATTTTGGCCCCACAACTGTAGCATTCCATGTTGGGGGATTCAAAACAATAGGACAAACATGGGCTTCTTGTTGGCTTTACTGCAATCATGGCATGTTATCTTCCTTGAGAGTTATTGGATTATAGCTCCTGCAACTAAGGTTGTTATATAATATATATATATATATATAATATAATATGATGTATATATATATATTATGTATTATATCACTTACATGGGGTTATAAGCCGGTTATAACTGGTTTATAGGGCTATACCCAGCTTTCTGTTTTTCCAAGGCCCTCGCCCGGCCCAGGACGTGGAAGACTGTGCCAAACGCGCTGTGGACGAAGCTCGACAGCGTGGTGTCTATGTGTTGACGGGGGAATGTACTGGGAATGATTCCGAAGATGCCTTATTTTTGGGCATCCTTAATGCAAATCCAAGTTTCCTGAATGAATATATCACTGGTTGGTGGAACATGAGTTTTATGACTTCCCCATCATATTGGGAAGAATAATCCCAACTGACGAACTCATATTTTTCAGAGGGGTAGGTCAACCACCAACCAGAGTTTTATCAGAAGTTCAAGGAGCCACGGCCGGTTTGAGACCTGATGTTCTTGTTGGATCTGGTGCAGCGACATCTCTCAGGGTGCATTTCAATCGACCCGATCCCACCCGTTCGGGGGTGCTGCTTTAAAGACCTCCGATGACAGCAGCCAGCTCAACCACTGGCTTATGGGGGTCCCAGTCATTGACTGCTTCTCACCCTCACCTTCCAGAATTGGAAGGGATGTGTTGCAGGAAAACCCTATCGGTACCCTAAGTTTCTTGGTAAGACAAAACATGGGTATCCCTCACAGATGTTCCCAGGTTGAGAAATCACCCCGCCCACGGGTCCAAAACCTGAGGCAATGGTCAAGGAGCAGATGGACGGCAAGGACCGGGACTGGGCGGAGCAGGCTGAGCCGAAGATGGCTTAAACCATGATGGAACCAGCCAAAATGATCATTTAGTCAGGAATCCAGGAGGGGCCTTGAGCATATAGCATGATGTACCACAATGGTGACACCACTAGAGATTCCAGCATTGGCATATGGCACCTCCAGCTGGTGGATTCCATTGATATAGCATGAGTAGCCTCCAATAAACGATATAATTTGGTAAATTCCGGTTCCAGAATAGTGATCAATTGATATCAATTGAACCTTTTCGGCAAGGTTTTGGGGATGACTATATATCATTATATACTTACAGATATTTTGTATATGCACCTGTAAGCGTAGCATGGTTGTTCTACAGGTTTTGCAGGATTTTGTAAAATGTGTTGTGAATGAGACATACAATAGACAAGAAACTGGGGCATACATGGGTTTGTCAAGCAGGAATGCTGTTTCATGGATTCACATTTATTTATATTTCTGATGTGTGGGATCTCAAGCAACAGATGATTGGGACCATAGACTTCAGCGGCTTAAGGGTGTGGCCCAAGGAATCTCAAAGATACGAACCTATTCTCCAACCCTAGTCAGGCTTCCTCCATGACAAAGTTGACTTGCGAAGACACCATGATCAACCCCTGAGGAGTTGGCGTTTGATGAGGCCTATGAGCGGGTCGCAAAGTCTCTTGGTGGCCACGCATATCCAAGCGGTTCCGGTGGCATGCCATGAGGCTGGCACTAAGTTGAATATGTTTTGTCATATTCTATCAGTTCTACCTACCGTTTCAATGATTAAAGCATGGTTGATGCCGGTATAGGAGGAGAAGTTGTTCGACACTGTTCAAGTTGGACTCGTGTTGGTCAAATCAAGTTTTACGGACACAGTTGTTTATATGTATACAGTATACATCTTCAACAACTCCTACTGTACAGATACCTTATATACTTATATATGTTCAACAAGTCCTACTGTAGGGCAGTCGTTGCATGTTCTTGCCCCAAGCCAAGATCACTACTTGTATCTAAACGAGGCAGATCACACCACGTTTTTTTTAAACGTTGCCCAAAGGTGTGGATTGTGAGTTTTGAAGCCTAAAACTCATAGGAACAAGCTGTTCAAACTCATTTTGGGGCTTTCCTATGACCTCTTCCTATCTACTGGTGTAGCTGGACCCAACTGGGACCCAACTGGGACGTTCTGTGCGTCCCGGATCGGTCCTTGGCCGAGGTTAGACTTGTACGATCCATTGGAGAAACGAAGGATGGGCGTCCAGGAGTTTGAGGCCATGGCATCTCGGTGAGCCAACGTAGCGACGTAGAGTGGAGGATGACTGTCACTGGCGTTTTTGAGATATGTTAAATCAGTATGATTGGGTTTTAAGCCAAAACATACATGATATATATATAGTTATAATATATATATATATATATAATATGATATGTATATATCTCTATATATATAATTATATGGCTATGAATTAATATGTTTAAATATCATTTGTTGGGAGATGAACATCCATAAATCCCAGCTATTTTGATGTTGGACGACTGACTTCCCGCTTTCTCCCGTGCCAAGTGACTTTTGGGCCGCTTGGATTCATGGCCATTTTTCTATGGGAAATGAAACTGATGATGATGATGATGATGATGATGGTGTATCTATGGTTATCAATGGTTATTACTGGATATTAATGGATATATATTATTAATGCATGATGATGATGGTTTATCAATGGTTATCAATGGCTATTACTGGATATTAATGGATATTAATGGATATTAATGCATATTAATGGATATTAATGGATAGTAATGGATATTAATGGATGATGATGATGATGATGGATTGTCAATGGTTATCAATGGTTATTACTGGATATTAATGGATATTAATGGATGATGATGATGATGATGATGATGATGATGATGAACTGATGAATTGGTGAATTGATGATCATGATGTTTAGTTTCAATGGGTTGTGGGGCAAGACATGGTGAGACCCAAATCTGTATCTTTGTTTTGCTTTTCCTATTTGGATATCCTTGGATAAGGGAGTGGTATTGACCCACAGAAGTAGGCAATGTTTGGTGTTCAACCATCCCAAAATTAAAATGATGGTCGACACATGTAATACATATTTATATTCGTATCATCGTATCTAAATATAGATATCTATCTATACTATATACATCATTATACATTATATATATACATAATACATACACCTTTATCACCAACAAATCTTGCCATCTTGCAGCCCAGGACTTTTAAGTCAGCATCATTCACCTCACCAAACCTACAAAACGCGTGTTTCAGTGCCAGCGCTAAGGCAATGTCAGGGCAAGACGATCCGTTCGTGATGGAGCAAATGGCCAGATTATCAGGCGCCAAGTGGTGGCTGCTAGGGGAACTCTATGATACCCCAAAAAGTTAAGATAGAAAATCCATGGAAAAACATATGGAACATCTTTCTGGAACAAAAATGGAAAAATCGATTTCCAAACAAATGATGAGTGAATGAGATTGAATATGTTGCATCATGATCCATCTGTTTTGGGGTTACTATACTTCTATACTTGCATAGTGGGACGTAGCGGGGTTGTACTCTGCGGTAAAAAAACGTAAAGAGAAATTACCCTCTGGTAAACTAACAGTTCGCGATTGAACATGGCCATTTATAGTGGATTTACCCATTAAAAATCGTGATTTTCCGCTATGTAAACGTTTACCAGAGGGTACATTATTGCTGAGAAAGATTGACAGTAGAGGCTCAATGGATAGTCAGATGGGCTCCGCAACAAAATTTTGGGGATTGGTCAAGGCCAACTGAACAAAACGATTGGCGATTGGCGATGTAGCAACCTAAGGCTGGTTGGTGGTTTCAAACATGAATTTTATTTTCCATATATGGGATGTCATCCTTCCCATTGACGAACTCCATCATTTTTCAAGATGGTTATTGCACCACCAACCAGTATGGGTGGGAAGGGAGATGGAAATCTGTGATTTTTCTAGATTCAGATGAATGAGTGGACGCTTAAATTCGTTACCACTGTACTACTGTAGTTGCCGTGCTGTGAACTAGCCTTCAAAGTCTTCATATGTCACCATTTATAGATGATTTTCTCAGCAAATACTGTATCCCACGAAAATAGTCTTCTAGACTATTCTAGACTCATATTAATTCTTTTTATTGCTGATTTGTGATAAATATCCCACTGAGTATCATTTGAACACCAACAATGCTTTGTAAATCCCATTGAATCATATTTAATCCCCATTGTCCAAGTGATGAACTCGCCTCCTCGACAGGTGGAGCAGCCCTGGAAACTGGTCGAGTGCAACATCTGGATGTGCCCAAAATCATTGAGCTGAAGGCGACCCGCTGCGACTGAAGATTTTTTACGGTGGAAAGTATGGTATGGCCATGTTTTTAATGGGGAAGATGAGCTTCAAACATGGTTTAAACCATCAAATTTTTGAATATGTTTTTAATGGGAATATCACCAACTAGTGGGTAATAGTGGGTGACCTTGGGATCACGATATAAATTGCTATACTCGGTCATTTTACCATGGGTCTTATTGCCTATACTGCACCCTTCTTTCAAGAAGTCTGCACACGTGTGATGTGCCGGGAAAACCACCCCGAACAAGCAGCTTCTGTGTTGAACTTTGAGATCTTTGAGCACTTATTCATCTCTACGTATTTCATCGTATTTCTACCATTTATCTGGTGAAATGAAAGAAATAGTCTTACGGCATACCTCCTTTTGTCGAAAACAACATGTTTAGCTTGCCAAGCGAGGTAGGAACACACTGAGAGGTGAGGCCCCTTCCACGGCTCATTGTGGGTTCATCTGAAGGGTACACCCATGGTAGACCCAAATTTGTTGGTTCATCATCATTCAACATGATCGGATGAGATCGGATGTCCGTTTGTGGTACTTGTCCGTATCTGCAGTATCCCCACTCTCAGACAGACCTTCAGAGCCATCTTGTTATCCTTTCAAACACCCCTCAGATCTAGTGAAATCTTCGTTCAAGGGTGGCTCATGTTGGCCTTTTCCTGACCGCGGTGAACCCAACGCCCATCAACGCCAGGGATTTGCAGTGGATGAGCTTGCGCGAGAAGTGATGGAATTCATGAAGAAACCGGGCGCGTCACTTGCCGAGGGTCGTCGTTGAAGCTGAGCTGGGATCGGAGATGACAGGGGGCAAGACAATTAGTCGATAGATATGGGTATGGGTCAATACCTATTAATACCATTTTTAGTGGGATGAACATCCATTTACCAGCTATTTTGATGTTCACCAGGGGATATAGGGTTTTGACCCATAACCATATAAGCACCACATGTTTGGAGACCAGGATATTTTGGGATCGGAACTTCACCGCCAGGCATGGTAAACCATCAGGGTCATCACTGTGGATCATTTCCAGGGAGTCATTGGAAAAGGGGAAAGGAATTCGTCGTTTTGAAGCAACAACCCGATATGCTCCATGAATGGGGTATCTTATAGTATCTTCCCAATGTTCGGGTCATTTTGAGGTTCACCCTTAAGACGTCTGATGCCGACACAAGGCTCCAGCGCACACCAAGACCTTCGATCAGTGGGTATCGCGTCTCTCCAGTGCCAGGCACTTTGATCTCCTCGGAGACTATAGATTCCATCAACAGAGACCTGGAGATGTGCGGCCTTGTGAGTGACGAGTCACGAGATCACAAGTCCTCTTGAAATCAAAGAGGCACGCCGCATGGCGCTGCGGAGATTTATGGGGTTTCCTTCCCCGCTCAACTTCGTGGAGTACTGCCCAGGAATGCTCACCAAGCTGGCGCTGGTCCATGCCAGCGATCTAGGCCGTATGCCATCTGATCTGTGAGGTGTCATTTCAAGGCATCTGCTGCTGAACTGATACAGGAATTGTTTTTATGGCAGTTACAATCTAGATATGCCTATTACGGGAGGAAAAACATGAAAACTCACAGATACATTTAGCATAGCGAGATCGCATTGTGTAGGATCTATGATTCTATGATCGATGTCATGTAATTGGCTGAACCAACAACAGGATTTGTGGTTCTTATGACACCAGGCTACCTCCAAACCCCATGGTTTATCAGAAATGTTCCCCAGTCGTTGGCCAATTCGTAGAAGTCAATGACTCCAAAGCGATGGATCCAACGGGTATGGATCAAGAAAAAGTTGGCACCCTAATTTCGACGGTTTTTTCAAACAACGCATCAATACCCATATGCTCCATGTATGGAATATTTACCAACATTTACCCCATAAATGACCCAAATGTAGGTAAATATACCACACATGGAGCACATGGGATACAAAACATGAACAAAATCTGTGGTAACAGCTGGTAAGGTTTGAAGTTTCGACCCATAATTACGACCACCCTGAGGCCATGGGAAACCCATGAATCCTATTCCCTTCACAATAAATAGCCTCTGGTTATGACCAACATAGCCATGGTATAGATGGCCCATAGAAATAGATTAAATAGATGGTTTACCTATTAAAAATTGTGATTTTTCATGGCTATGTTAGTCATAACCAGAGGGTACCAGCAATTGTTCCGGCCCCTGCATAGATCCAATTCTAAGCCAGGATTTCGGTGATTTAAAGGACAATAGCTGGCCGGGCGAGCGTTTTTTCCACATTTTGGACACCAGGTCACAAAAGGACTTCAAGAATGTGACCATCGCATTGAAGGCGCCAGGGGCCAGGGGCTAGTGTGATCAGTTTTTTATTTTGACAATTTTCATGGCACAATTGATACATTTTGAGGGCACAATCCTGTGTAAAATCCCATGAAATCCCTGTCATCCATCAGCTCGAAACACACCAAAATGCTGTGGATGTTCAGAACCGCCTGGTTCTTCGGTAAATGCTCCGTTGGCGAATATTTTTTCTCCAGCGGCGATTCTCCGTATGCTGTGTATATGTACAGTAAATTGATGTAAATTGTGTAGTAGTTACACATCATATTATGTGTTACACACATATATTATACAATGTGAGGCCCCCCAGTTATAAGTTGGTCTATAAGCCCCAGTAACTATAGTTATAACTACCATAAACCATAGTTATTGGAGTTATAAACCAACTTAGGGCCTCACATTGTAGATTATTGTAGTATTAATGTATGTACTGTAATCAAAAGCCTTGGATCATTTGACACAAGTTAGGGCTCTTTAGGGGATGGGCCCTGGACGGATCAAGTACAAGTTTCATCAAAGATCTTCAATGTTTCACTTCCTTTTCCACCGACCTTTTTTTCCTGGGTGCACGATGCTGCACGTAGTATGATTTTGTCGCTGATGTATAGTTCATTGGTTGCCATAAATGGAGTATCAGCTCCAGGTCAGCTGTACCTTTTGCGGATTTATACATAAATCTATTTGGATATGGATGCATGGGTGATATGTATATCCCATAGGATCCATGTATGCTACATATGGTAACATTTACCATCAATATACCCCATTCATGTTAGCATATATACCATACATGGATCCTATGGGTATTGATTGTATCGTTCGGATGCAAATCTAGAAACCCAAAGTTCCATTAATGCACCAAACTGGTCCGGTGAAGATTTGAAGCACCAGAGACGCAGCAATGAAGATGGCCACACCAAGATGACCTTGAAGTGAAATGTTGGTAGATGAGGTACCCTCTGGTAATTTAACATAGCTATTGAAAATGACCATTTATAGTGGATTTTCCCATTAAAAATGGTGATTTTCCATAGCTATGTTGGTTTACCAGAGGGTACATTTCCTGATGATATTCTGCAATTCTTGAGGATTCGCCAACTGGAAGTTTCAGGAAATCATTCTCGTTAATTCTCGTTCCTGGTTTTCTATGTGATATATTGATGTCTTATCTCGGTGTAGCTTCTCTGGTCTCTTGCTACATCTACCCCCACGGAAATGAACTAGCAATAGTTACCAATGGATCCCATAATCACTTCAGCTCTTACTCCATCTACGGTAGAACATATCTACTTGCTTGTGTTTCTCCTTGGGGACAAATAGCATGCACAAGAAACATGGAACATACCGGTCAGGATTCAGCAACAGAATGCCATGTTTATTTCCAGGGTTGTTAGTTGTAGTCATTTGCTGGTAGGTGACGATCCCGTGCAATGGTTGTTTTGTAAAAATAGGATCATTTCCGTCATCTTGCCTCACTTACGTGATCCCTGAAGCGACTCATTGGTTCGTAACTGTACAGGTGGACGACTGGATAACGCTTGTCGTTCAGATACTTATCAAGCCCCAATCAAGCACATGTATGATATATTGTATACATACTTCTATGTGCATTAATATACAATAATATACATGATACCAGGTGTGTTTTTAATTGCTTTTATGAAGCTTGGACAACCCCAAATGGCAACTTGAAATGGTGGACATGTTGTCTTATTTTTTGCGAATGCTTCACTTTCAGACACACTCACATGCATCCCTACTAAGTCGGGCCATGGAGTGAGTCAAGTGGTTAATTTCATGGCTTGTATTGCCTTATAATGTTCGTAAAGCAATGATCAACCCATATAAATTGATGACCCATAAAAATGGTAAAAATGGGGATGGTGGATCCTATTGTTTTACTGACTTTGTATGGCAATATAATATAACCCAATGAATGAGTTAACCCAGGCATATATGGCACTATATAACCATATATAACCAAATTATGTGGTTTACTAACATTGAATGGCTTAATAGCTCATATTTATTGATCTTATGGGTTATATTGCCTTGTATATGGCTTATACCGACTTACAACCCAGTCATTGATCAGTCAATGACTCAACCCCGCCTTGGCCGCTCTTCATCAGGCGTTGGTGCATGCGAAGGTGGAGAAGACGCACGGCGTGTCGGCCGAAGATGTGGAGGTGGGCCACGCCGGCGGGGACCTTTTTTTGGAGCAACGGGTGGATGTAAGGTCTTATAGCAACCCCCAGAAAGATAGGAGTTAAGGTTAAGGTAAGTTTTCTGAATTTTCCAAATTTTGATACATGCTATATATTTTGATATTGTGGGGGGATATCACTATGTATGTAGTTGGATACATCATTTTGTAACGTATTTATGCTATTACATATGAATACACACACATATATAGATACATATATATATATATATACACATATGATTATATAGTATATAGTATATAATACATCTGTATCCACAGTAACATTTGCTTATACACTACATTTTGTTTTATTTTCATATTATATAATTGTATATATATATATGCTCAGCCCCCCAGCAACCCCCCAAAAGCCAACAACATACCACCCTTCCAGATTTGAAGATGCAGAAATAAACATTGGCAAGATGGGAAGAAACACGTTTTCAAAGCATTTGATTTGAAGACGAACGTTGTTACAGGAAAAGACAATATATTATATTCCCTTAAATAAGAAACACTATTCTTGCAAGAAAATTATCATGTGTGGAAAGATGCAATACATGCTTTAATGAAGCTCAGCCTTCTTCTCATTTCTATTGTATGACCATGGTTTTCTGTTTTTTGATGATGTAGAGGTAACGGAGTAAGAATAATGCGTTGATCAACATATTTTAAATACAATGACTATACCTTTACTGCAGCTTCAATATACCCTTAATATACCATTCTATTGACTATGAAAGTATCTTCAAGATACCTTTAATATGTATTTTAAGTAATTACAATGCAATACACCTTCAATGATTTATATGCAATCTAATATATCTTTAGCATACCTTTATGTAAATACAAATTTATTGGCAATGTTCCTGCCTCTTATATACCTTTAGGATACCTTTAATATACCTTTGATATAACTTTTAGATACCATCCAATACATCTATACTATACCTTTAAGAGACAATTGAATATACCTTTAGTATATCATTTGATATACCTAAAATCTTCCTTTGATATACCATTTACTTGACCTTGAAAATAACTTTAGTATGCCTTGACGATACCTTCAATACATATACCTTTATATAATATACCTTGAGTGTACCAATTAACAATACATGGCACTACCTTGAATATATATATATATAGTATACCTTTAACATATCTTTCACATACATTAGTATATGTATACAAGATCTTTTGATATTCCTTTTGAAATGCTTTTGATAGACTATGTTATATACCTTGAGTGTATCATTTAATATACCATGAATATACCATTGGTTTTTCAATATACCTTCAATATACCATTTTATTGACTATGACAACATGCTTATTATTGATATACCTTCCATATACCTTAAAAAACCATCTAATACACCTTGACAATACCATTTAATATACGTATCTTTAATACACCGTTTGATATAGCATTAGTAAAAAGTATACCTTTATTAATACTTTAATATACCTATAATATACCTTCAGCATATTGCATACATACAACCATGACCTGCTTATTTCAAAATAGCCAAACCTGATAGGACACCAAAAACGACAAAACTTTGAGGATAATGTTTGGTTTTGACTCAAAAGATGTTGTTTGTTTGTTTTCCCTAGCTGTTTTTTTTTTTAATATATTTTGTGGTTTCAAAAGCCAAAAAACAAAAAAACACATTGAGTTTGTGTGTTTTTTTTTTGCAAACAAGTTATCAACCAATACCTCAGAAAAAAAAAACTTTTTATGTCGCTTTTGTTGTTTTGGTTTTAATGTGGTTTCAAAAGTTTGATAGGATTTTTGCAAAAAAAAACAATCAACTCAAGGTTGTAACTACTGGTTATTTAACATAGCCATGGAAAATCACCTTATTTTTAAGTTCAGTAAACCATCTATTTCTATGGGCCATGGCTTCCATGGCGGCCTCGACCGCTAAAGCGCGACAGGCGGCCTGCATGATGAGGCAAGGTGAGCTCTTCACCAATCAAGTGCCTGGACGGACTGCCTGGATTGCACTATGAGATATATGTTATATACATGGTATATTTTTTTTTTGGAATATATGGGATATATAAGATAGCTAGGATATATATATATATATATACGGCATTTCCAATGATATCATTTTAAGTGGCTGGATTACCCTCCAGTTATTTCAAACGTGGCTGGCTGGGAAATCTCCAATAAATGGATACTTGAATGGGAACATAATCTACCCTCTGGTAAACAAACATAACTTTTGAAAATGGCAATTTATAGTTGATTTACCCATAAAAAATAGTGATTTTCCATAGTTATGTTAGTTTACCAGAGGGTATAAACAATGGATTATCCACTGCCACGTCTGATTACCGGACCGGAGGGTTTGTTTACAAAGACCTCACTGCGACCGAGCCCTGGAAATTCTGGGAATTGGGCCTAAGGGAATCATCCCGAAGTGGCCAAACTCATTCATCCAGGTTTTGGCTTTTAAGATGTTTTACCCTCTGGTAAACTAACATAGCGAACTGGAAAATCACAATTTTTCATAGGACAATTCACTATTTCTATGGCCATTTTCAATAGCTATGTTAAATTACCAGGGGGTAAGCATCAGAATTGGGGATAATCAGGGCAATATGTTCTCACAGCGACACCATCATGAGATTGGACTCTGGAGACGGTGTTTGAAAATGGTCGATAGCCAAACGGAACATGCGGTGATTGACCAGGTTGCTTCGTTTGGCACACCAGTGACAAAGCCAGTGTCGGACTTGGGAAATTAGGTATATTTTGTGACCTCAGGAAAAAAAGGACATATTTGTACAACATTATAGGCTGTCCAAACAAAACTGAGATACTGTCATGTGTCTTTGTTTCTGAACAAATATGAAATGATGATGCTGCAGCATGGGACGTTTCAAAGAAACTTGTGGATATTTTACTGATGCTGGATATAGCCAGCAGGGAATAAACAGCAGCAACAACCAAGAGAAAGTCCGGCTGTTCGCACATTACCATGAAGGAAATCAGAACTAGTCCATTCCCCAATATTACATGCCCTGTTTTAGTATTCGATCTAGTCATTTCGGAAGCCCATATACTGTATAGGGTATTTAATATTGAGGGGTACATCAGGCTGATAAAGGAAGGAGCCACCCGCCGCCCTGAGGCTTTTTTGGAGGTCATCAGGAAACAACAGCTCCCTGACTTATTCAGCCGTATGGGTCTCTTACAACATGGGGTATAATTACACATAGAGAACATGATGGTGAACCAGTGGATTTACGGGTACTTGCATCCTATTTGCGACAAACCCATATAGTTGTGGCATGTGGCTATACATCTGTCAACATAAGGTATTGCCAGAATGAATGGTAAGAGATACCAACTTCAGTGCTGTGACTGAGGCAAACGATGCAGCTTTTGGTGAGTCTCTTGGCGAGGTGGTTCATCGTAGAAACCATAAGGGACGGAGTCTAACCATTGGAAAATGCTGGTTTATTGGGATTTGAAAGGGATTTTGCCATAAAGATTTGGTGATTTAACACTAAACCACTTTTTATAGGGCTGTATTTCATATTGGGGCCTATTAGGGGGAAGGGATGAGTGGAAACAAAATCCATGGAACTAGGTTTCCCGGTAGCAAATTTGCCTTTTTGATGTGGTTTTTCCTGAGAATGCAGGTACTCCAAAATTATCCAATTTAGTTCTGATATGAGGAAATAGTCGTTTTGGGTTACCCCGATTCTATAACACCCCATATTACCAAAACATAACACAATTATATCAACCCAAAATAGATCAAACAAGTATAGGTCAGCAGGTTACCACTAGTTTAGTCGTTTTTTTTTCCAATCTATCATCTATCTCTATTTTTTTTGGGTGCTTTATGTACGTATCCTCTAAATACAAGTAACCTAGTTTTTTTTTAATATAAATTGGCTGTATCAAGTGATATCCCATGTCACGTCCCATTATCTCCGATAAATGTTTCCCCATGTTGAAAATGTATCTCCCCAATTAAATCCGAAATCTGAAAGCCTCCATTTTGCCAGGGTTCAACATGAAATCCCTCCACTATCGCGCGGTCTGGATCCACTAAGGCAGTACCATGTCGCAGATGTCGCAGCCCGCTGATCCCGGGGGCGATCTCGACTGATCCCAGCGAAAAGACATCCATGTTGTGTGGATATGATATACCCTCTGGTCATTTAACCTAGCCATGGAAAATTGCCCATAGAAATAGATGGTTTACCTATTGAAAATGATGATTTTTCATGGCTATGTTAAATAGCCAGCTGGTATATATATATATAAATATCCAGATGGTATATATATATATACATACCATGATCAACAAATTGACATGCTATCTAGGCTATCTATCTATATCATCTATGACATCTCAAACTATAGTCGAGGATATCATGAAATGAAATGTAAAAACACATCCATCCGTAGGAAATTGGTGCCTCCTCAGTTTTGTTTGTTGGTTTCTAAACCCCATGAACTAGCTCGTTACATCTACCATAAACCATAGGAAATTGATAGTGGCGAATCACCGGCTACCTGGGATCGAAAAATCGTCGCAGCGAGAGCGGAGACTCCGCAACTCAGAGTAACAAAAAGAGTGCCCCGCAACGCGAAGTTGCGGTTGGGTGGGAAGGTCATGCCTCGAGCCTCGAAGTAGTGCAGATGGGTCAATAAATATATATTTAATATATATATATATATCCGTATATATAGATTAAATTATATATATATAATGATAATATATATATAATATTGTATATGGGTGGTTCTTAAGTCATGAGGGATCCCCAAGGCTTTCAAATGTTAATACTAAAATAATCAAATAAAGTGGATAATTTGGGTGTACCACTGTACCACCTATTTCAGGACACCATCAAGCTTGGGGACCTCGTTTTTCCGCAACGCATCAACTAAGCGTATATATAGTGTCTGGTGGTCCCCGAGATGGTCATGGTTCCTATATGTATATGTAAGTTATATATACTGTATATATATAGCATACATATAATGTATCTATATATATATATATATGTATATTATACCCGATATGGATGGCAATGATACCATGGACATCCATGGACCAAAAAGGGCCAAAAGGCCATTTTGCGATCATAGAGATTGAATTTTTGTAGGGCCGCAGATACAAACTTCTGAGTGCCTAAAGTAAAACAAAAAAAACAAATCATGTATACAGCTGTATGTACATATACAGCCCTATGGATCCAAGTACCTTCTCAGGAAGTGTTTGGGGTATAATTTGCTATAATTTGGAGGGTTAAGTACCTTCTTAGACAGTGTTTGGATCCATAGGGCAGTATGGAGAATGTGAGAGACATCGAGGGCTCCCCTCGCAGGTTCCCTTGCGCCGCAGGCTGGGAGATGCACTTGGCGGGTTGGGATGACTACGATGGTTCATATGGTTAATATATGGTTAATATATGGTTAATATATGGTTAATATATGGTCAATATATGGTTAATATATGGTTAATATATGGTTATATAAGAATAGTTAAGTTGATAATGGTCAACGTATATGGTTAAGAATGGATATAGCCATGGTAAGTTCATCCTCATAAGTTGGGATACGGAGGCCCTACGAAGGGGTTATAACATGTTATAACATGATATAACCATTTTATGGGTACTGGAATGTACTGGATATTTAAGTTCACCTCCACTTGGTTCACTGGAATCCCCTCCAGTAGTCAAATGTGGCGCGGAAATCCCCGAACTAAATGGAGGCTCTAGTGAGATAAGTATCTATATAAATGGGGGATTTCCCATTGCTACGTTTGATTACCAGAGGGCATGTGATTGATGGGATTGATGGGATTGAGAGTGACTAGAATCTGGAATTTAATTGAGTAAGTCATCGCACTAAATGGGCCATTTTCCATAGTCATGTTGAGTAACTAGAGGGTGCTGGGATTGATGGGATTGATGACCATTGTGGTATTCCCAAGACCGTTTCAGACAAGATTGGGGATGGTTTATGATTGGGTTTACCGTTTACCGTTTACCACATTACTGGGATTGATAGGACCCTAGGAGAAGGACTTCCCAAGTTTTCAACCAAATTCAGTGATAAGATGATTCTACGGGGATTACGAAGGGATTACGAGGACATAATGCCAAGTTGAGGATTTTTCATTGATGACGTTTGGGATGGGTATAATCTGGATCAACTACACAGAGATAAGGGCTTCTACCCCATTCATATAGTACCCTATTTTAAGCCAGGCGCCCGCAAGGTGGGCTAACGGTTATGACCAGTTTCTACATGGGAGGCCCTAAAGGCTTTTTCTGGAAATAACCATAACCAGCAACATCACAGTGAACCCCCATGTTTGATGGTTAAACCCACCACATGACCATCAGCAAAAAATGTGTCAATCCCTTCCACTCCAGATCTTTCCAGGCGGAAGCTCCTCCGGCAAAAAGTCTCAGCGGTTGATGGTGCATGGGGACAAATCATAGTGTATGGGTAGTTAAGAATGAACGCATGGTTAGCTGGTTCATGTTTACTGAAAGTAGAATTTGCAGTAAGTCACGAAAGGTTCATTTTACGCATCACCAACATCAGCGGTTTCAAACTCAACTTGGTTGACACGTATCGTCACGTGGGATGTCGTGTGAAATCACAAGAAGCATGGCATGTTTTATCTAGCGCATCGCAAGGCAATGCCTATCTGATGTTTACTATGTTTACTCACATACTGTGTGTGTGCAGACAGGTAAAGGTCAAATTTCAACACTACCCACAATTTAATGGGTTGCCTAAAACACACCATGTTTAAACAAATTCTTGTTTATGTTTCGCACATGGTTCAACCAATTCTTGGAGCAACCCTCCCAACCCCATTTTTGTTCCACTCATTTCGTCGCTTGTGGCCTGAGGTTCCTCCAGAGCCTGATACTCCGTTCCCTGCAACTTGCTGGAGACCAGTGAACTTTGGTGATGGATGTGATGGGGCCAGTGATTCGATGTTTGTTGGTTTATAAACCCCAGTCAAGCAATAGCAAAATGGTGATTCTCCATAGCAAACTGTTAGTTGACCAGAGGCTAATCCATTCACATCCATTAACTAGTTCGTTATATCTACCATAAAATCATAGAATTCAGCCACTTTTCTAAGGCGTTTCTGAACGCGATCTTGGAGGGGCCCATCTGGTCATTTAACATACCCTCTGGTAATTTAACATTGCCATTTTATAGGTGATTTACCTATTTAAAATGGAGATTTTCCATAGCTACGTTAAGTTTACCAGAGGGTATATCTATGGCTATGGAAACCATGGCCCATGTAGTTCGATGATGTATGATGATTTACCTGTATAAAATGGTGATGTTCTATAGCTGCGTCAAATGAATAGAGGGTACATAAATCATAGGAAATTTAGGATTTACCATGTTCATGAGGGATATTCATATGATTTACGAATGGGACATGAATGGTAAATATCAATGGGGTATAATATTGGGATAATATACCCTCTGGTAAACTAACAGTTTGCTATTGAACATGGCCATAGACATAGTGGATTTACCCATTAATAGCATGGTGATTTTCCATCGTTTTTTGTAAACGTTCACCAGAGGGTACATGAATCGCATTTGCCATAGAACCATAGCGATCGAAACCAGGCTATGGGGACTCAACCATCAGAATTTGGTAAGCCACGTAAGCCATCGCCATTTGGGAGAATGTGTACTCATTTACGCTCTGGTAAACTAACATAACTATGGAAAATCACCATTTATAGTTGATTTACCCATAAAAAATGGTGATTTTCCATAGTTATGTTAGTTTACCAGAGGGTAACTATACACAATGTATGGTGATATTGGGATGTACTGTATTACTCTTTGGTTTACCCTCCTGTAAGCTGTAAACTCATATAGCCGTGACAATGTAGATCTCCAAGGGAAACCCGAGGATCTGCATAGAAATTTGTTGGTTTACTGGAGGGTGCCAAAGTACTTGGGGGTTCAGTTCCACATATTGTTTTTTCTACCCATAACTATCGGACCCCCATCTCCCAACTCATGGAGGTGAACTCATCAAGGTTAAGTAATTGCACGCCCAAGTGAGACCATTTCTGGCGCACTTCAGAAGACCATCAAGTCCCCATCCACCAAGCACCTGGCGCGTGTCTCCAGCTTTCATGGCGAATCTCAGATTCTCCTCATGTCTGTCATTTTCTTTGAAAGCTGATTTGTCGATGTTCCCATCAATTTCAACAGAGTAAGTTCAGTAATCAACTCCCACCAAGTGTCAAATCAATATCCTATTTTGGAGGTTCAAGCCCCCATCATTCTGTAATCAAACGAGTGAAGTCAGAATCCTTTTAAACAAGTTTTACCTTAAGGTAGGATAGGAGAACCATTTTAGTAATGGTCATGAAACATAGGTAGTCACATATTTTGGTAATCCAAGTGTTTACCCTGCGGTCATCATCGAGGCTTCATCGTTGGATGATGGGAACAGTCCCGGCCGGGGCGAGGAGGAGTCGCTCCGGAAATTGTCAGTGACCGGAATTTCATTCCTTGGAAATATATTTATATAATATTTATATATAATTATATATATATACACGTATAATATATATATATAGTAAGACAATGATGATAATTTTTATAAGCATGAAAAATAGGAATAGGGTGGTCTCATGGAGATTTAATGGGATTTAGTGGAGATTTCATATGTAACCCCTGGTAATCTTACAATTTGATATGGAAAAATATTTATAAATCGCGGATGTAACCTCAGGTATGATGTGCGATTGGGGTCTTGTCACACCATTTAGCGTAACGTCCCTATACCTATAACTACGTTGGCTCAAGATGTCAAAACACGGCTGAGCCGCCAAACCCATCAGCCGTACACTCTAACCAACTGTTCATTCTCTCTGCCATTGGCCTCTTTCTTTGCTGCTGCGGACTTCGCTGCTTCGCGCTTTAGCTAGTTGAATCTTGGCTTAAAGGCAGGTGGTCCATGGCCAGGGGTTTTTCAGGGGCGGCAATATTAACAGCTAAGTTTAAGAAATTGGCTAAGGCCACCTTCAGAGGTGAACACGCTCCTAAGTCAGCAGCGTTATCTTCATCAGGTTTGGAAAGGTTGCGTAGGGTAGCAGAAAGGGAAGTCCGTAACGCGCTTACTTCAGTTTGAACAAACCAAAGGAGCGAAGTGGCCTTGGAATAGGGGGGCTCGTAGTCTTGTGAATGGCCATTGGGCAAGGGGGTGGAAACAAGAGCAAGTCACGGAGATGATAAGCCACTGCAGCATGTATTCATGCTACCCCTCAGGCTGATGAAATGGGGCTTCTTCAGGTTTGGGACGATGATGACCTGCATGAAGTTGAGTAATTGCGAGCCAATGCAGCAGCAATGCATTTTGGGTCGATAAAGAACTGCGAATCTAAGGACAAGGCAAAACTAAAAGTTACATAGTTTCTAGAGGTGAGGACGCAAGAGACGAAAACAACCAGTTGGCTTTGTTTCAGGAGTTGAAGTTGATACCGGCGACCACAGCTACCATTAAACTGCGCTATGGTATGGAATCAGGGTGAACAACATAGTTCAGATTGCTGATGCATGCAAGCCTGCAAGGCATGCCTTGAGGCGCCAATCTGGTCGGAGACTCCCACGCATGTAATCCTTTCGAGAGAAGCATGAAACTCCACTTGGGACCACAATTTCCGAAGGGTTGCAGCACGGCTGCTCAAAGATGCTCAAAGCCATGTATGGTTACATATGGTTACCCAACATCTGTGGACGAATGGACCCAGTATTTGGCCGACATTGTAGTTCGTAACTTCACGGTCTCCAGGTCAAAGGCTGGCCGTCCTTATGGCACATCAAGTCACTCAATGTGTTGGTAGTGGCATATGTAGATGACAAGGTAGTAGCAGGACCGAAAGAATCAGTCCCAATATTTTGGCACATGTTTTATCATCCGTATTTCAGCGTGAAGAGCCCAGTGGGCATTTAGGCCGTGATCACCTCAACTTTGAATTTCATTGGAGAGTGTAAAATTAAAATTAACATGTCCATGTGTGATTACGCAGCGTCATCATGTCAACTGTATGATGACAATTTTTCGAAACTTCTTCATGTCTGATGCCACCTTGCCACGCCAAGTATGAGGAACCTGGTCAACTGTCCGGAAAGGCGGCCCAACCACTCATGAAGCCGCTGTCGCTTGCCAGGTTATCAAGACCTGGCATTAGCTTGGCAATCGTTTCGCTGGCGTCACAAATTGCCAGATGGACTCGAAATCATGACCTGATGTTGTGCCGTTTACTTGGTTGTGTCAAGGGCTCTGTCGACCTATAGGACTTTTGAGCACTGTTGCTGCAAATCCATCAATTCCTCGCTTCGATCTTTCTGCGGATGCTGATCTTGCCGCGGATCCCATGACCATGGTCCGAACATGTGGTGTTTTATAATTTTGACTTGGAACTGTGCTTCGCGCCACAACGGTGCGCACTTTTTCATCGTCTCAACTTCCAAAAGTGCTCCGGGCATGGTGTGTTTTGTACATTTTGACTTCGAAATGTGCTACTTCGTCAACCATCTACTGTATTATTCATCTGGTTGGTGGTTTCAAACATTTTTATTTTCTATATATCTATATATATGGGATAATCTTTCCCGTTGATTAATATTTTTTCAGAGGGGTTGAAACCACCAACCAGGTAGTATTCATCATGACTTCACCATTCGTTGGGTGAAAATCCGCCTGGCCCCTCTTCAGGACGATGAGGCCACCCCGCATCCCAATGCGGCCGGGATTCCCCGGGGTTGACGGGGGGGACGATTTGGGAGACTCCAGTGGGGTAATGATAATGATGATGGGTATTGTCAGAGGATATTTTTCTCAGATGGTTATGATAAGGTAATGCTAGTGAAATATTTTGATATGACAGTGATATTTTCAATGATAATATTAATGGTTCCTTCCTTGGCAATATTTAAGTATGAACTTATTAGGACACTGGTGTGATCACATTGCTGTAATGATGGTAGACCTTTGGGGTTTAATAATGATTGAGTTTTTTTTAGGATATTCAACCCTGTCAACGGGATTTACAGGCTGAACTTATAGGAATAAGGCAGTCAAAAGTAAATGAGGTGAACCAAACATGAATGCTAGATTTATATCTTCCCAATGATGGATTTATATTGCACTATATGGGGTCAATATACGTTGGGGGACGGGGATGGGTTCATATAGGATACTCAAGCAAACATGAGGATTGACAGGGGTGGAACTGACAATGAAAGGGCAAATGTCAGCAATGGTCATCAGTATCTATCTGTATAAAATACAGAATAACGATCATTTTTTAGAAATAAATGCAAAATTATCGTCAATATCGTTTTGTACATCTATTTGATTGTCCGTTTGTCTTTCTAAATGTCTATACACATATATATATGTATCTTTATACATATGTAACCTAGAGAAATACAGGTTGAAGCAGACACAACATATATAGGGAAAAAGGGTTTGGCCATCAAATATGTGCCGTGTGTTTCACCAGAAAACTGTGTCTGTTGGCTGTGAAAACTGGTTTGTGAATGGTCGGGCTCACCAGCAAAAACATGGTAAGATTTATATAAATTTCACAAATTATGAGTTGAACCAGCAAAACATGTATTACAAGCTGTGGGTAGCAACTGTTTGAATATGGGTGAGTGCTAGGTTAACGGGTAAAATTTCGACCCTGTGCATGGTCAAAACTATTTTTTCCCATTTAATTGTTTTTTTCGTCTGACCATGCAACGTGGAAGACTCCATGATTGGTTTTCCTTGGGGGCCCCCAGACCCAGACCCCCAAAAAGCTGAGCCGCGTAGGCACGGACCATCCCCAGCCAGTGGAATCAACCAGGCAGTGATGGTTCAGGGGACTTTCCTACAGTATCTGGTTGGATTTGGAGGGAGCTGTTAGGAGTTTAAAAGGTATTCATGCTCCATATTCATAGGAATTTCCGAGGGTTTTAATAAAGGCAATCTTGAAGTAGAGTATTTCGCAGGGGGATTTGAAACCAATATCTCAATAATTCGTTACGTCCCCCATATGCTGATATGTTTGGATTCTTACTTCCGGTTTTTGCCACTGAAACCAATCCAATGATCATCCTTTGACGCGATCTTCATTGGGATAATATTTGTATTGCTGGTCAGTTAAAATTTGGATTACCACCAGGATTGATCTTTGAACACGACCCATGTGTATATCATTTAAAAAAACGGTTTCCCGCGGCTATAAACATACATACCATTGTTGATCTGAAAATGGTGTTTTCCCAACTATAAATATTTAAAGTGATTGATATTACCATTGACGAGATTTCCAACCCATGATAGTCCATCATATATATATATATATATTTGATCTCATGAATCTACGCATATTATTACGAAATTATGACCTATCCCGATCCCGTTCAAATTGCCAATTACACCACTAATAATACTAGAGTTCCATCAATGATCATAAATTACCCATTAGTACCCGTCATAATCGATAAATAATACTAGAATCATCCCAGATGATACATTGCATGCTAGGTTTCTGGGTCATGATTGTTGATACTTCCCCTTCTTAGATTTTATACCGCGATGTATTTGACATACATGTCTTGTGTAGATCAGACCCCTGTGTCAGGGGGCAAGCGGGTTCGGGTTTCCAAGCCGCTAGATGGAACATGGAATCACGTATGGACGTTTGGGGTATGTCCCAGCGATATGAGCACAGTTCGCCAGATTGAAATTGGGCAGCTGCTGTACTCCCAACTGATCCAGGATCGGGGTGCATGAATTCTTGGTTCATGCACCGCTGATGTTAGCAGACCTGAAGCATCACACGAAGGGATTTCTTTCGTTGGGATGATTTAGTCCTGATTTCTCCGGCTTTCCGTGTTGACGAGTTTGGCGGCGCAAGCGAATTGGCAATGATGTTTTTTTGTTGGCGCAGTAAACATACCTGGGAAATGCACGTTAAACAAATCCGGACGCTACGGTAGCATTCAGACGGGGGCTACTGAGGTGTTGGCTTGCATAGACTTTCAAAGGGGTATAAACAAATCATACCTGCGCAGGCCAGCGCCGACATTGTATAGGTAGATACCTGTCATTGGGTATGTGTATTTGTATGGAATCCTGCAGGATGGTAAACCCACGCCCTAGAGTTTCTATTTCTGCAACGTATGTATTGTAACAGTATACCTTCGCACGCCTGCGATGCCCCAAGGGTTCCTGCTGTTGTTGGTGTTGGTGCTGTAGTTGGCGGTGTGGCAACTTTTTGAAGATGGGTCATGTTGGCGGTGTTTGGCAACTTTTTGAAGACCGTCGGGACAAAATCTACCATAAATACCGGTAAGAATTGATTTTTTTCTATATTCAAATTCAATTGGCTACTAATTCAATAGTTTTTGACTATGGTAGTAGCCTCACTTATTGATAGTAAATAATCGTGAATTATCAATAAGCTATATTATATATAATAGGTTTAACATGTCCTAATAGTGATTAATCATAAGGTTGTCTTACGTATATTCAGATTAATAGTTTTTGATTGTGTTTGTGAATGATTATCAATAGTCAATGAATTGTTAAAAGTGAATCATTATTACTATCAAAGTGAATATGTTTTATTCATAGAATTTATTGCTGATAGGTAAGATTGATTCAATAGTTATTGATTCAGATTAGCGGTTAATTATTAATAGTGATTCACTTTATCAACAATAATTACTGAATTGTCTGAATAATCGATGATATGTAGTGTTTATCATGCTCAGATAATGATAGATAATGGTAACACCTAGTATGCTAGCTGATTAGAATAGTTGATAAGTAGCTGGAATGATCTGAGCATGTCAATCATTATGATTATAACATGTTATGGTTGATGACAAATGTTAACAATGGTAGTTACTCACACTCAAATTAATTTACATATACACACGCACACATATTTGATCTGATACAAGATCAAGTTGTTTTTTTCGGGGAACATATCATAGTATATAACGGTGCATATATATATGCATATATATATGGTGGTTTCCTAAGTCATAGGGGTATCCCCAGTTCTCATCCACTGAAAAATGGGACAAACCATCCAGCTCTTGGGTATCACCCCCCCGTTCCAGGCCCCCGGGTGGCGACGGTGGTCCCGATGGGCGCCCTCCGGCTGCCGGACGGCGAGGCGCTGGGGTTTCCATGGGGAAAGTCATAGGGAAATTCATGGGAAATCCTCTATCAATTGAGGTTTGAATGGGAAAATCATGGGAACATCTGGAAACATCGTCTATAAATAACATGTACAGTAGGTTTCAATGGGAAAATCAATGAACAAACTGATTTCAAAGCAGCGAAAATGGTGAATGTGAGCAACACAAAAGATGAACGTATCACTCTTTGGTAAACGTTTACAAAAAACTATGGAACATCACCATTGTTAATAGGTAAATCAACTATTTCTATGGGCCATTTTCGCAAACTGTAAACGTTTACCAGAGAGTAATGGTGTAGTTATAAGTTGGTATATGATCCATTAACTAGTTCGTTATATCTTCCATACACCATAGTTAAGTTCATTAAGTATGAAGTATTAGCTGGTTGGTTGTTTGGAATATTTTTTATTTTTCCATAGATTGGGAATTTCACCATCCCAACTGACGAAATCATATTTTTCAGAGGGGTCGCTCAACCACCAACCAGATTATTATTAACCATCATTAACCATATAATAACCATGAATATTAACCATAAATTAACAGTATATTACCAACCAATGGTAGATTATATTTACCATACACCATCAATATTCATAGTATATTAACCATTATTAACCATTAATAGTATATAATCATTATTATCCACTGGTCAACCATACACCATACACCATAGTTAAGATGATGATTGTGGATTCAAAACCGCCATCACCGCCGCAACTGATGGCCCCCTGATCACACGCCCACCACCGGATCACAGGAACCGCCCTTGCCAACGCCCATCGGTCCTCCAAGCACACCACCACAGGTCCACACCGCGCGGTGTGGTGATGTGTTTTTTTGAAAAGTGAGGATTGGTCAGCCTTTGATGGATGGTGGTTGTATCATTTAGTATCATCTAATGATGTAGTGCAACAATTTTGCAATTTTATTAATGAATAATTTACAAAAAAAATGCAGAATAGTACCCCAAATTCCCTTGGTTTGGAAACTGAATCTCCTTCGAACATGGCAATCTTTCAAGGTGTCCATGTTAGATTTTGGGCCAAGTGACATCGGTTTTTGCGGGTAGAATTCACACCACATAATTGTTGGTGGAAGGAGGAATCATTCCCAAGTGTTTGAACCTTTGTTTGTGAATCATTGCAATTTGCCAAGAGCATGCAAAGAATTAGGACCACGGAACGAGGACATGATGGTGAATGTTTCGAGAAAATCACCCTCAGCCACTGGAAACATCCAACCCTAGATTTGTTACACACAGTCTTGCAGGATTCTGTCAGCATTTTGCATTTATTCAGACAACATTTTATTCGATATATATTATATAGTGAGCTTTATTTAAGAACATGTTTTTTTTGCAAATTTAGGCAATTATTGGTTTATTCTATTCCCGCGTCAGTAGTCGAACTTCCCCTTTTCGTTAATTTGTCAATGAATCTCCAATGTGTTTTGCTGAAGTTGGGAAAACCTGTATTGGCAAGAGATTCAGTTGGTTAAAATCCTATTGTTGTTGTTTCAAACTCCACATGTTTCTCGGTAAACCATCCAATCAAGTCCCACAAATTATGTTGTTAAACTCCTGACCAATGTTTCTTGAAATCCCGATGTGTTTTCTTGCACATTCCAAGTCTTGTTGGTAAATCCCCTGACTTTGCACGGAACACCCCCATTCTTACTGCTCAAATGCCAATTTGTGCTCAGAAACTTCCGAGGGTCCCCATCTAAGATTCAATCCCACATTTTCTGCCGGTTAAACTCCTATAAGTATAAGTTTTGTGTTTCTGTTTCTGAAATACCAATTATCACAATCTCAATATGTTTACTGGTTAAGTGCCAATTTCTGTTTGTTAATCGATTGTTTTATTTGTTCGATCCTCATTTTAACGGATTCAGTCCGCATTTTGTTTGTGGGTTAACCACTTTTTTTGGTTAGATCTATAGATTTAGACTCAAAATCACCATTTTTGTCTATTTTTGTTGGTGAAATCCCCATTCACCACTCGTTAAGTGGCGCCAGTCGACGATTTCCTCCCTGGCCGCCGCCTTCGCTTCTGTGGGCGCTGGCGGCACTGCAGGTGGGGGTGAAGATGGAGCAAGGATACAATGTGGGGCCCCTCAGTTATAAGTTGGTTTGTGAACCATTATAACCCCCATGAATACAATAGTTATATGGGTTTGTCTGAAAATAGGGTATATTCCCAATTATAGCCATTTAATAGGGATAATGATCATTAACCATTCGGTTTAGGGGTACACTATTTTCAGACACACCCATATCAGTTATATCTACCATAAACCATAGAATACAGCCACTTATAAGGCAACTGAACACTATCTTGGGGGTCCCATCCTTTATAAACGATGGTAATGATGTTAGTAAAGCAATATAAAGCAATAATAATTTTGGTAAAATAAGTGTTGGTAGAATAGTGGTAATAATGTTAGTGATAATGTTAAGCAATAATAAACAATCCCCACATTTACCACGGATGAGTGGCATGAACCATCAACATATAGGCAGTTTATGATTGCTTTACTAACATGAGTGGTGATACAGAAACCCCGATGGACCAGCGTACTTTCTTAGAAAGTCTTTGGGGTATCTGTTGGGGGTTTAAGTACCTTCTCAGGAGGTGTTTGCCATGGCGAACTCGTGGACAGTGGGTGGCGAAGATCGCCTACCTTGCTGCGAGGCACATCTGGAGCTCTTTCTGGGCATGTGCCAATCATCACTTGGACACAAAAGGATCGATTGAGGAATCTACATGATCATCTCAGCGGTGAACCTTTGTGTATCGAGGTCTTGGTGCAAGCATTCGGAGCTCCTCTTGCAATCATCCGACAACAACAGGCCTATACCGTCTGGGCTATTGCACCCCCTTCATGAAACTTTCATATCACGCTGAGGTCCTAGGAACTTATTTCCGTGGCTGGTACAGTGCAGCCCCCGCTGACTTGCTTGTCATTGTGGGCCCCAGCTCTATGGCCAGTATTTTGGGTACCAGGATACCAGGGCACTTCATAATGCCCTTGGCGAACCAGGGGAACTATATTTGGGATATGGATGGATATGGATGGATATGGTGGAATTTTTGGTGGAGATTACTAAGATGACTATGAAGAATTGGGATCAACGGGTAGTCAAAACATGTCAAATCCCTGGTGAAAGCCCGATGGGATCTACGTGGATCTTCTAAATATGGTGGATGCAGATAGGTCCTGTCCTGGTCCTGTCCTGATCCATTCCCAGCACCTCACAGGGATGCAACCAACTAAAAGGGGCATAGATTTTTTTATGGATCTTTGTGGGATGCAATTTTTAGATGTTTTTGGTAGAATATAGCAAGAAATATAGCCAGAAATATAGCCAGAAATATGACGTGTGGGTGTGTCTGAAAATGGAGGCTACCCAGAAATGAAAAAGAACATTGTGATTCAATCCATTGGACTTTGGAGTACCCGATGGTCAGACAAGCCCTGGAAAAAATGGTGAAAGAGATGCATACATATAGGATATGCATATAAATGTATGTATATATATATAGCATCTAAGAATATCTAAGATTTGTGTTTCTCATCCATGTGTTCTTTGCGAAGTCATTTCTAGCCAAAGCCATTTATAGATGTGGTGATGTTGTATGACATGATTTGCTGACCATGCTTTGGATGGTTTTTCAGCACAGGAATCAGGAAGCACCCCAGTGTTGAAACTATGATCATTCATCGAAAAAGCATTGGTTTCAGTCAGCACTAGTAGCATCAAGAAATGACATCATGATACGGGAACTGATGATGTCTTATGAATGGTGCTTTATGGGGTAATGAACCAAACAGTCAGAAGTATATAAAACATAGTGATGTGATGGTTCACATTGAACAAATCATGGCGACCGATAAAAACACCAATCAATATTTTTTCCGGGTGATTGACGGGTTGCGGTTGAAGATTATCCCAGAAGATAATCCTCAGCTAATACCATCTGGTTATTCAACATAGCCATGGAAAATCACAATTTTTAATAGGTAAACCTCTATAAATGGGCCATTTCCCATGGCTATGTTAAATAACCAGAGGGTAAAGCTGATGACTCCCAAATATCATTTGCAAAGCAGCCATCACGGATAAGCAAGCGATCCAGGGTTCGAGGTGAGATTCATGGCTAGCACAGCCACATTATGATCAACCCGAGACTGCCCCGGGTCGGGGGTGTATTGCCATCTTTGCGGCAACAGAAAGGGGAGCAGCTTCCCAGATACTTTCCCATAAAATGTTCCCCATGTATCTCCATGATCATAATATATGCACATGTATAATGAACGTCAAAGTCTATAAACCTCCAATATTCTCCAAATTATCCCCGATTTTCCTAATTTATCCCAGATGTTCCTATGATTTTCCGACGGTTTTCCCAGCTAAAACCTCCTTACCCTGACCCTGACACTGAACGAACTCTCTCCAACGATGCAAGGCGAGCCGCCGCAGGCGGAGGGTTCTCCTATGGGTGCCAAAAACAGTGAGCAATGGTGGGAACCCCATAAGAAACCATAGGAAAATTGTGATTTAACCAACTAACACAAAAATCGATTTGTGATTAACCAACGAAAATGGTGATTTGTTGTAGGCGATTTATGATAGCAAAGTTAGTCTGCAAGTAGTTTCACTAACACTAAGAATTATGGAAACTATACCTCTAGTTAATGGGGTTTGTGAACCGACAGACACAGTTTGGGGCCCTTGTAGAATCATATGTTTATCGAGACAATCAGGCTGCAAGTTCGGGCATTGTGTTTGGATAAGCCCATTCCCCCTTGTCAAAGCCTGCTGGATGGTTTGCTCAGATCTTCTCAAGCTTGTTTTGTGTTGGTAAAATACCAACCCTTTGATTGCAGTGAATGCATATGTGTCTCCAAACTGTTTTTAGTTTCACTATTTCGATGCATATTCAATGAATCACGGGTTGAACGACATGTCAGTGTCAATTGATGCTCCGGTCCAAGCCTACGTTTGGTGAGACATTCTTTCGCCTCAGCCATGGCTCAAGTGTTGCAGTGATGGGGCAGAGTGCAATGCAATGTTCACAAAAGACAAGAATATCAAGAATGGTGTGTGCCTGAGGTGGCAAGAAACAAAACTTTGATTCCTTTGTCTGGTCTACAGATATTCAGAGATCAATATTGAAATCCCTCAACAAATCATGGTCAATACCAAGAGTGACCAGTGCATTTGTCGCCTCACCCAACTGCGTTCACCTGACCGTCCAGTGAGAAGGCCCAGAATCTTCACAAGAGGTGAGGCACTCCAGTTAGGTTCATAAACCCATATCCTCCAAAAAAAGCCCTAGAGTGAAACAAGGCAAATGTGCGTCAACTCAGCAACTTAGGGGGCCTCGCCGGCCTCAAGATACAACTCTCCCAATGATGGATCAGAGTCAGATGATTGATGTCAGCTGGGCTGCTGTTTGGATCACGGAGGTGTCAGCTGTGGTAGATCCAGGGTACGTGGTGTGGGAAAATTACACATATGTACATGCATATGTATTATACATAGACTATATAATGTGTTATATATATATACATTCTGCAGCTGGGCTACTTCATGAGAAATCCGAATAAGTTCATGTGGAAAACAACTCGGAAAAGTGCAGGGGGGATCATCGAAGTTCCGATCCTATCCACTTGTTGGATTTGGCCAGGCGGCCAATCCCATTTAACCATTTAATAAGAAAACAACTATGCCTTCTAGTTATTTGACATAGCCTTGGAAAATGATTAATGTAGGTTACTGATTAGTGTGGGGAGGCCCCCCCCCTCCCCCCCAAACAAATTTTGGTTACAGAATAGTGTGGAAAAACCAAGGTAGAGGGTACAGAATACAGTAAAATAAAAAAATGATAGATTTTAATTGATTTCAATTTACTTTCAATTGATTTGAATTTATTTTGAATTGATTTCAATTTACTTTCAATTGATTCGAATTTATTTTGAATTGATTTCAATTTACTTTCAATTGATTTCAATTGATTTCAATTTACTTTCAATTGATTTCAATTTACTTTCAATTGATTTCAATTTACTTTCAATTGATTTCAATTTACTTTGA
>Ga0126342_10001370_pt1:0-7500 | contig 33929 bp, 38 predicted proteins | sample Cyp1metagenome_FD_92528 | JGI IMG/M metagenome (GOLD analysis project Ga0126342, IMG submission 92528) | Coral microbial communities from Lord Howe Island, Old Settlement Bay, Australia - Cyphastrea 1 metagenome | ecosystem: Host-associated > Invertebrates > Cnidaria > Coral ...
AAATATATATATATATATATATCTATATCTATATGTATGGATGTGTATGTATATGTATGTATATGTATGTATATCTGTATGTGTATGTGTATGTATGTATGTGTATGTGTATGCATGTATGTGTATGTGTATGTGTATGTGTATGTGTATGTGTATGTGTATGTGTATATGTATGTATATGTATATGTATATGTATATATGTGTATGTGTGTATGTGTGTATGTGTGTATGTGCGTATGTGCGTATGTGCGTATGTGCGTATGTGCGTATGTGCGTATGTAGGTATGTAGGTATGTAGGTATGTAGGTAGGTAGGTAGGTAGGTAGGTAGGTATGTAGGTAAGTAGGTATGTAGGTATGTAGGTATGTAGGTATGTATGTATGTATGTATGTATCCATGTATATATGGTTTTATACATGACTTTAAGGTATCTTAAGGCAAACATGTAGGTCCAGTATATAATCATATATAAATATTGCTTTACTGACTTATACATATAGATACTGTGGAAGAACAAAATCCTGCACTGGTTGTTAAGTATTGGTAACTATGAAGCATTATGACACACTGTAAATAAACGGATAATAAGGGGACAAACCCTCTACCAACTGGTGCAGATTTTCTTCCATCTATAGTATATAGACATGTACAATCGAGGTAAAGCCAATAAGAAATCATCCCAAATATCACAAATGGTTGGTAGCTATCATCCCCACATGGTAGGCTGTATGATTTACACCAGCTACTATCATCATTTAATTGCCCTATTACATTGATAATTTGTGCATGTCCTTTTTGTAATTGCCAACGTTGGCTATCCTGCAAGCAAGCAATTTTCTGGTTAGCAAATGTTCTTGTTTATGGCCAGACATGAAACTGTACTAAACTACGACCCATTTTTTGACAATTGGTGGTTTGGTTGGTGGTTTCAACACCTCTGAAAAATATGAAAGTCAATGGGAAGGATGACATCCCATATATGAAATGGAAAATAAAACATGTTCCAAACCACCAACCAGTGGTACATATCTCAATTTTCAGACATTTGATTGTTGGATTCCCCCGTCTTGGTTAAATCTCAATCTTTGATGGATACCAACTGGTGTCGCAGCCAGGCGAGCCAAACACCCTCTGGTAATTTAACATAGCTATTGAAAATTGCCATTTATAGTTGATTTACCCAACTATAAAATGGTGATTTTCCATAGTTAGATTAGTTTACCAGAGGGTATGGCTTTTGGAAAAGTGGGATCACTATACTGTGGGACCTCAACACTCTTATTTGCTTGCAATGACGATTGGATAACATTTGATAGAATGGATTTTCACAAGCCCTTGAGCGTGTCTAGCGCGTGCACCACAGAACGATAGCACCGGCAACTAGTCGTACGATCCTGTGGCTTTCTCCTTCCAGCACGTGCGATGGTGATTCCAACTGCCTTCACTGCCTACGGCCCGTATGGATTGTCACCGCAATCAAGAGCTCTTCGACGTGGTCATTCAAGATGTCGACCTTGTCCTCGATGTGAAGGATTGATGAGCCCCTTGCAAACAGCGATTTCAGTGCTGACAATTTTCCACCCTCTTGTTATCTGTGACAATCCTCAAGTAAATCACGTCCCAGTCTTCGATACTCAGAACAGTCCCAATTTTCCAGCCTTATGGTTCTACAACTATATGGAACAATTGGGATACAGATGGTTATACTCAACAACTATACTGTTATGTTCCATATACCATCTGGTTATTTGTAATAGGCAAACCCAGGTAAATCATCTATTTCTATGGGCCATCTATACCATGGCTATGTTAGCCATAACCAGAGGGTAACAGTCCCAATACTTTGGAAATCCTATGTACCTGCGCCACCAAGTCCGTCATCAGAAATACCCCGTATCCCAAAAACGTTGGTTGATTGGTTTCCTTTCTATGAGTGATCACAGTCTCCATTAAATTCGAAAAAAAAAAAATAACTAACCAGGTTTTTTCACTGGCTCAAGTAAAATCCCATTGTAAATCTACTATTATTCACTTATACTCTATGAAGTCCCATTGGATTCCCTTAAACTGGTTAGTTTTATCCCAGTGAACATCATAAATCAGCTGTAAATCCCACTAAATTACAATTTTTGTTGGTTAAATCAAACTCTTTTCTTGGTAAAATCGGCATTTTTCTGGGAAAAATCGCAATTTTCCCATGGTTTCCCCAGGTTTCTTTTGATTCCCCACCTTTCGACCCTTTTGGAGCTGTTCTACGATGGCCCTCATGAGGCCTGTGATGCGGATGTTGCGGAAGGTATGTGGCCCTACCAAAATGCCAATGTCATCAAAACCTACCAATCTGGGGATAAAACAGGACTTAACCATCTAACCATCGAACGTTGGGACATGTTGGTTCAAAATCACACCAAATGGTGGCGATTGGACTTAAACACCAACACATGGTATATATGATGAATGGTATATCTTTGTATTTTGCGAATGGGATCAACATTGATCAGCACCTACCAAATTATGGGGATGTAACAGGACTTAACCATCGAAGTATTTGGGACATTGAGTGCATAATTAATGGGAACACAATGGATATAGTGATTAACCGTGGATAATTAATGGAGAATGAATGTGATAAGTGATAATCCATGGGCTGATTGATGGGATCATGATGGGATCATTAACACTAATGGGGATATAATGGATATGTATGGATATGTTGACCAATCATAGATAACCACGGAAATCAATGCATAAATGATCCGTGCTACTGGGATTGATGGATAAACCCATGGATGCTTAGCAGATATGAACGGAAATGCAAAAGATCCAACAGTATTTTTGGACATACCGTTTATAGCCATGATCATAATATCCCATTGGATTCTTTTCGTGGTGGTTGACCCATCTATCCAAAGTCTATGGCCATAGGAAGCCAAAGTGGCTATGGCCTATGATTGAAGAAAGAGTGCCACCCCCCAATTTTGGGGATGGTTCCAACGGAAAAAATCTGTCAGTGATGGAAAGTCACCAGTGGTGATTGTTCTGCGACTTCGCTATCATCAATGGGAATTCCAGGATCCTAAAATGGAGGTACTGTACCATATACGGCCATATTTTGGGTGTATTCCCTTACATAGGCCTTATATATGGTAGGTACCTTCATTTTAGGATCCTGAAATGGCCATTGATATCATCCAAATACATTTGGGTCTAGGTGCAGTATGCTTACACATGGCCGTGTTGAACGTGATCTGAACCATGCTAGGATCAACTACCGTACACGCAAATGCAATCCATGAAAGCTATTCTTTTACAAAGTGCTTCCCCAAACGATCGCTAAGTTTGTGACCACAACTCCAATTTCACTATGGTGTATGATACGAGCATAACTACAGTAACCAGAGGGGGGTGAAACTAAACCAACATTCACATCACTGGGCCACATGACATCACTATTGTGCCCCATGACTTTGACCTTCACCACGCCCATCACGCGTTCTCCGCACCTAGGTAGTTGTCGCGTAAGTTCACGCCATCGGCTTCGAACCTGGCGGGGCCATCGGCGGCGAGGTTTGGCTTCACCCGAAAAAGGTGGTGACCGGTCAAACGTTTGGTCGCTGAAGTATCATAAATAATAGACAATATCCTGATTTAATGGTGATTTAATGATGGTTAATGATGTTTATTGGAGAACCATAGTTTATTGGAGAACGATAACTGGTTGAGTGTTTTAACAATCTTGAAAAATATGAAAGTCAATGGGAAGGATTATCCCATATATTATGGGGACAAAATGTTCCAAACCACCAACCAGATAAAGTCTACGCTATAATTACGGCAAGGCCCTGAGGTTTGCCCGGACTCGCAACGAGTGTCCGGGCAAGCCAAAATGACGACGATGATGATGATTATGATGAGGATGATGAGGATAATGATGATGAGGATGATGATGGGGCTGATGATGATGATGATGATGACGACGACGACGACGACGACGATGATGATTCATGATTTTGATATCTTCTTGAAATCCTATGAGAAACCCTCATGACTGGACGGTTAATTGTTCCATGGGGCCAGGGAATTTTGATATCTTCTTGGAAACCCTATCAGAAACCCTAATGACTGTATGGCTAATTGTTCCATGGGGGTGGGGGATTTTGATATCTTCTTGAAACCTAGAAGAAGCCCTAATGAGTGTCTGGTTAATTCCATCTGATATGTAGAAGCAAGATGTTCTGGTTATATGATATGTGTAGAAGCAACATGTTCTGGTCAACACCCTAGCAACATAATTGAACATCAAATCCCTTCCAGTGATGTGAATGTTGGTTTGGAACCCCTATTAATACTATAGTTAAAAATTATAAGAATCATAAACCATAGTTATTGGAGCTATAAACCAGCTTAGATACTCAGGGGGGGCCACGCTGTTGAGTCATCAAAACGAAAAACATGGGTGACTTTCGGCTCCCTTTACGAATCCATTTTTTTGCTCTTATCTCATTCACGTTTGAAAACACACACGGAATCTGAAACCGACCAGCGATACTGGATATTCGAATAGATTTTCCAGCCATGTTACTGGTACAAATATCACAATTCACCACTTGAAATATGTCAGCCCAGGGTCTTGTCCGAAGGTGGCAAATGACGAGGACTGGAGAGCTTGAAAACTCATTTTGCAAAGAAAGACTCCGTTCCAAGGGGGCGAAACGGGATTGGAACTTCGTCTGACGTGGTTTTTATTCTCCGCTCCCATATGGCCGCCGCAAGCGACATGTCACTTACCCTCTGGTAATTTAACATAGCTATGGAAAATGGCCCATAGAAATGGTTGATTTACCCAGCTATAAAATGGTGATTTTCCATAGTTATGTTAGTTTACCAGAGGGTAACAATCATCTAATAAAGCAGACCCAATCACTTGCCACTTGGGAATGAGAGGCAAACCTACTTTACGCAGGCAAATTCGAACCAACTCAGAGTCGGTGAACGTTCTCCACCCGCAACGCGGGTAAGCATCAAACGTGGCAAACTGGGATAATCCCGGCCATGGAGGTTGCTGGGAATTGCTGGGAAAACGATCTATAGATGGGAAATATGATATTGGTTGGTGGTTGACCTACCCCTCTGAAAAATATGAAAGGCAGTTGGGATGATTATTCCCAATATATGACAAAATAAGAAATGTTCCAAACCACCAACCAGTGATATTTGTTGCTCAAAATCCGTTTTTTTGGGCTGGACATTTTAGTTAGAGGTCAAGAGCCATCTATTCTCAGTCACCAAAATAAAAAGCTGGTTAAGAGCCACAGCGGGTCCCCACCTTGATTCAACTTCTTGGCGCAAGACTTTTCCCTGGTCAAATATCCTTTTTTTTGTTAAAGCAATCCGATCCACCGTTCCCAACATTTCCAAAAAAAATATGGCTGGGATTTCAACCATCAACCATACCTCATGATAGTCCATCAGATTATGGGTATGGATTTCTTATTGCCAACACATAAACCCCTTTTAGGGTCTTATCCATGTACCAACAATCCCACCTTTCACCAGCAATCCCAGAAACAATCATCACTTTTCTGGCATACATCACCATTTTCCGATGGGTTTCCTATGGGTTTCATGGGTTCCTATGGTTTTCCTATGGTTTTCCCATGGTTTTCATGGGTTCCTATGGTTTTGAGTTGTTGAAAGCTCCTTTCTCCCCAGCCCCACATGGATTCCCCCGGTTCCCGCCTGAGATATTCGCGGACCTCCTCGTCGGAGCGCAAGGCGAAGCGCCGGTTGCGCGCGCTGCCGCGTTCCAGGCCGTCCACGACGTAGGGAGGGGTTGGGATCATGAACCACATCCTGGGAGACATGTCCAAAGCTTCATATTTTATTGATAGACAATATCCTGATTTAATGGTGATTTAATGATGGTTAATGATGTTTATTGGAGAACCATAGTTATTGGATAACCATTGCTGGTTGGTGGTTGACCTACCCCTCTGAAAAATCTGAAAGGCAGTTGGGATGATGAAATTCCCAATATATGGAACAATAAAAAATGTTCCAAACCACCAACCAGATTGGGATATGTAAGGGATAACAAGGGATAATTTTGAGAATCTAACATGAATTATCTACATTTTGAAGGAATCTAACCTTCATGTGATATATTGGGATCCATGTTAAAACCATGTCTTTGGACAAAAAAAAACAAAACCACAAGACTCTTTGGGATCATAAATCCCCATGACAATCCCATGATATCCTTCATGTTTCTTTTTGGGCTATGGGATATCATGGGACTGAATGGGGAGATATGGGGTGTATGTATATATATGTATCCACATCCTCAGTGTATTGGGATTATGTAAGGGATAAAGAAAGGGATTAATTTTGAGGGGAATCTAACATTACAAATTAAGGGATAACCAAATACTGGCATGAATTACTAGGATTTCATAGGGGGAATCTAAGTCTATAAATGTCGATGTATATATATATATAGCTGACATCATATTTTACCACATCCTCAGTTGCTTTGGATCTTAGTTTCAGCCGAATATCATCTGGCTATTGGAGGCCGAATCTTGGGGGTCGTGCCTCCGTTTTTGGGGCTGTTGAAGTTGAAATTCAGTGGGATAGCATTTGAGAAAGTGGAATTTTCATGAATTTACATAACTTTGCCACATTTGACAGTTAAAGTCTGAAAGTGCGTCTCATTGTATAAAAAGAACATCCTCAATGCTCAAACACAGTAAACCCAATAGATGCACATCTCCGATTTTGAAGGGTTTATACAATACATTTCAGGCGGGATTGGGGATTCTTGATTTGTGGCTTCATCATATATCCAATAATACTGCTATAATAATCACCAGATATATCTGGATAAGGTCTTGCAAGCTCAGCATCAGCCAAAGCCTCCGTGATTTGTGCGTCTCTCATGGCCCGTTGAACACTTGATCTTTGTGTGCTCGAGATCAACCTGTCCTCATTCATGACTGCATGGCGTTGTATTTGTGTGTGTCGACACAGCATTGGATGCTCTGTCCAAACGGGAAAACGCTGTTGGGGCAAATGATCTCGCTTTCATCGACTTTGGCTGCTCAGGAATCCGCAATCTGTTTGTTCCAACCAACACTTGGCTGGCAACACCAAGAGGCTGCATCATATTGGCTATTACCAAATCCTCATGAGTGCTTGGCGCACCAAGTGTGTGAAGCGCAGCTTGGTAGAAATTCTGTATCAACTCATGGGTCAATTGCGGTTGAGCCCTCAAATCAACTGGCATCTGTTCAGGATATACCTGGCTGTAGTCAATGCAAGATTTCACTGAAGCTGCGTCTGGCAATAAAAGCCTGTCGCCCCAATGGCTTGGAAAAGTCACTGTAATTTTGTTCCCCTCCATACCAGACGCTCAGTTTGCGTTTACGCGCTCCGCGTGGAGGAGACCTCATTGATAATACGAATTAATGCCATTTGGTCATGATATCCTATACTGGTTGG
>Ga0126342_10001370_pt1:12500-33929 | contig 33929 bp, 38 predicted proteins | sample Cyp1metagenome_FD_92528 | JGI IMG/M metagenome (GOLD analysis project Ga0126342, IMG submission 92528) | Coral microbial communities from Lord Howe Island, Old Settlement Bay, Australia - Cyphastrea 1 metagenome | ecosystem: Host-associated > Invertebrates > Cnidaria > Coral ...
CAATTATCACGCTTGGGGGCCCCACGTTGTAAATGGATGTAAAGCGGGGGGATGTAAATGAGGACCATAAACATGAACGAACATATATGCCAAGGTCAAGTTATTTGGATTACAACTACCACATACTAAAACTATACAAATGATGGTCATCCATGCATCTTGATAGGGATTTTATAAACTACATTAGGTGATGGTCATCCATCCATTTTGAAAGGGATTTATATGTACACTATCAGGAATCCTATCATTGGATGGATGACCATAAACCAAACACCATGCTTTGACCATGGCACATATGGCTACTACTTGGGGGTGCAGTTCCAGCGAACCAAGTGGATTTGGTTTTTCTTTTTTACCATAGTCATAAGGGCCCCACATCCCAATTTATGAGGGCAAAAAAAACCTTAAAACAACCACATGTTTATAGCCATTAGGAACCCCAACCGCACCCCAAAGGAAGTTACTACTGGAAAACAAACTCTGAATGTGTGGCTTTGAACCCAACTAGGACAAGTAGATATGGGTTCTGAAAAAGCCTACCCAACAGCTTGATGGTTAGTCGTCATTTTCCCTATTGACATAACCATATTGGGGGTATAGCCCAATTTCAAACAGACCCGTCAACCAACCAGGTGAGGAGATTCTTCGACAGCCAGAACCGCCAGAACCGACAAAGTCACGGTCAGACTTCAGGAGCAGCCCACAGATTTAGCAAAATTTAATTCCCCTCTGGTTATTTAACATAGCCATGGAAATTCACCATTTTTTTAAAGGTAAACCAGCTGTTTCTATGGACCATTTTCCGTGGCTATGTTAAATAACCAGAGGGTAAGTAACATCAAACATCATGAAACTATTCATTTGTTCTTGACGAAATCCCATAAATTTGGATGGTTGATTCCCAAATTTTGATGAAATCCAAAAAAGATGTCGCTCGATCCCCAACGTTGCCGCTGTGGTGGCTCCACTGAAAGGAAAGGCAGGTCTTAAGGAATCCCCCCAAAAACAAATCCGTGATAGATTCCCCAAATGATGTGGATTTCCCATCTGGAAAATGCCAACAAATCATCGACTCAGTAAATGCAGGTGATCAAACATGGCTTGCTGGGAAATTTCTCACTTAGTTCAATGATTTTCTCAGCGATAAACCTTCATTTAGTTCCCGGATTATGTTTGATGAGACCGAAGGGTAATTAATTTTTATTGGGTACTGTCGCCCGAAGAAAGGTCTGCCCACTTATTCTGGAGGGTAAATCTCTGATAAATCCTATATATTTTGATGGTTCGCCACCCAATCGTTCCCAGGTAAATCTAAAATAAAAAACGCTTCTTGTCTGAAAAAGATGCACCCTGTGTTTTTCGGGTGGAACATGCTTTTGGCAGGATGGCAAGCTGTCGGAAGCCACTTCCACCGATAGGACCTCCCCGGGATGCCCAGCACATTCTCCTGGGGTCGCTGTGCAGCTGTGCATCTGGGGTGCCGCCCAGTCCTCCAACTCGATGGTCCATTTAGGGCGCAGGGCGCAGGTCGCCACATCCCATGACTTGTAGCCATCGAAGTCGTGGGTTGCCTGACCTCTCAAATTTGTCATCCCCTCACATCCCCTCTATCCCAATTTTGGATACCCACCTGGGACCTAACCGTTGATCACCAGGTGAGTCATTGAAAATACCAGGTTGATACTCTGGATGGTTGCGAAATCCTGCACCAGTTCCAAAGTCTGAAGTTAAACATCATGAAACACTGTAAACAAGGGGGTTATTAGGGGATTTTGCGCACCAGCTGGTGCAGGATTTCGCAACCATCCACAGTAGGGTTTCCTTACTCATCCTATGAGTATCATCTATATCATCCAACATTTCATATATAAAAAAGGTTTGGTTCATTTTAAATCTACCAAATTATGGCAATTACCAATCCTTTTTCATTATATAATGAAAATTTTGATTTTCCAATTGTAATATCCATTTCTTGGGATTACTCTACTTATTCTCAACAAATGAACCAATCCACCAGGCTTCAATGGCTCATACGGTGGTCGTCTGAGCTTCCCCACCCTCAATAAGCGACACGAGAGTTGTGAGAGTGGAAGGCAGCGGCTGGACCTTAGATATGGACAATGGAGACTTGACTGAGATGGGGTCAGGATACCATATATACATGTGTATATATATGTATATGTATACGTATACGTATATGTAAATGTATATGTATATGTAAATGTATATGTACATGTATATGTATATATATATGTGTATATATATATATAATGGTTTAATAGTTACCATATGTTTAAATGGCCATTGAATGGGATATACCAGTATATATATATATTTAAACAGGTTCCATTGGTTGGGAGATTAATGGGAAACATCACCAACAAAATGGTGTATAACCACAGTGCCATCAAATCATAGTGATGGGAATTAGTGAGATATAATGGAATATCAATGGTTAAAGGGCTATGAATGGGAAAACGATGATAAACCATGGGATGGAATGGGATATAACCAGTTTTGACCCATACTGGCGGAAACATGTCGATTCAATGGGATACTTGAGTGATAATAGCTATCTGGTTGGTGGTTGAGCCACCTCCCCCTCTGAAAAATGATGGAGTGAAAGTCACTTGGGATGGATGGAAATTCCGAACTTTTCATGGGAAAAAACATGTTCCAAAGCACCAACCAGCTATTCTAATGGGAAATCCCATTGGAAAAAGTTTCCAACTCCACTGGGGGCGATCAGTCATAGTGTCGGCCGAGCCGTCAGATGGTGAATCTTTGATAAGCCGAAAAAAAGTCCCCTGGAAAAGTGGGTTATCCCATCTATGGATGAGTCAATATCTTTGATAATACAAAACACTTAAATATCTTTGATAATTATGGTCAATATCTTTGATAATTATGGTCAATATCTATGGATGATGACTATGGTTGTATGTTATGGTCATTTTCCATTTGTAGGTAAAAACACATAAATTATTAGTTTCTACCCATTCAGTCAGATGGGGATGATTCCGAAATGAGAAACAAATCGGGTGTGTACTCATGGCTAATCTTAGATACCATGAGAAAAACTCTTCGTTGTTTTGTGCCTTTCCCCATTTATGACAAACAAAACTCACCACATCTCATCAAACTGCCAAGCACAGGTTGACTAAAATCTGGGCTGCGCAAATGGAACATGTGATTATATATTTTTATATCCCAAAGATGATTTCAGACCGGTTTTGATCCCCTAGCTAATGGTGTATAATGTCAACCCTGGATTAATAAACCCCTAGGCTGTTTAATTGGGGGGTACCATTTATGTATCATATTGTGACTATTTGGAGGGTACCCCCACAATTAATGAACCATGGTTTAGCAAAATCCGGAGTTGACATTATACCATAATTTGTAGGGTGTCTTGGATGCCCCACAAAATTAAAAAAAACTAGCTAGTATATCCCCATCCATGGCAATCCTCAAAACTATTCATGACTACTCGCATGTATTTAATCAACCGTGGCTGGAAAAACATCACCCATTTAGTTGGATGAGTTTCCCAGCTATAAAATGCTATAACCTCCATTGAGTGCAGGTATTTCCCGCCATGGAGCTGATGACACTGATGAATCCCAATATCGCAGAAAAACCTATATAAATTGTATCCATTCATATCAACAATTACTATTGTGGATACAACATATGGGGGAATAGATACTCCCGATATGTACATAGATAGTATCTACGCATTATTATCTAATACTCACCGTGGTGTACATAGATACTCCCGATCTTCGAGCGCACATATTTGCCGCATTTCACCAAGCGTCAACGTGTCACACAGCATCTCAGTTGCAAGACATAGCGCAAGGCGCCGAGTCAAAGCCGAAGAGATCTACTTGTAATGTCTACCTCTTCACGCCTAGTGGGGAATCTATATGGAGTTTAGCAGAAACTTGGGGATTTTAAGTCCCAAAAATGTGGATTTGAGACCCCTAGCATCAAAATTGGGAATTCGAGCAAGAGACTGTTAGATTTGACAATGAGCAACTACTGGTCAGAGGCACCAAAGTGAGTGCGGATACCTGTGGCCGCAACATTGGGTGCAAAGTTTGTGTTGAGTGATTCAACACTGCTATCCAAACCACCTTTGGATCCATATTGAAGCATGGGAATTGCACCATGAAGGGTACAAAAAAGGGTGTACATGATGGTGCGAATGCTAGTGCTAAAAAAAATGCTGCTTGTGTTCTTGTCACTGGTTGTCCTGTATGGTGCATACGTTGTCCTACCTTTAGGCCAGTAACACATTGATGACAGGCACGAGATGACCGGTGAGTGTGCGAACGAGCAGGGGTTCCTGGCTTCATGGCTTCATACTTGGGATTACATCCCAGTTCGTAAGTGGTGAATCACCCATATGTATACGGTGTAGTATATATATATATACTAAATGTATTTTTAACCCATATAAAACTGATGTATAATATGGTTACTAGCCACTTACTAACTGGGACATCCAAGTAACACATTTAGCTTCCAAGCCCAGAGGACTTGGCCATTTTTCGTGGTGGCAATTTTCACCAGTTCAAACTCGTCATGGTACAATCATACAATCCACATTTTTCACCAAGATGATATTACAATATCAGAATGTTTCGGAAAAGCTCCAAAGATCTGGGCAAAATTCACCAAAGTCTTCCCTCTTCAGCGAGCGCAGCGAGCGCTTCGCTTTTTTTTTGTGACCGATGCGAGCTCGTAGAAGGTGTGCGGCACAGGATGTTGGAGGGTCCCACAGATCTCCACCTGATGGGTACACCATGGGGATGGTGGGAAAGCAACTGGAAATGGGCATATCTTGATTATGATTGTTCTATGGGATTATATGTATATATATACATTATAGTTGTTAATGGAATGATTCATGGGAGTTATTTTCATGGTAACATCATCTATAAATATGGATAGATACGGAGTTTAGTGGGTTCAATAGGATATAGCTAACCAACAATATGATATTGATCCCATGCCCACCACATTGACAGGAAAATGGAGATTCGTGAGGGGATGAACCAACAAAAAAAAGGGATTTGGCAGGAATATAAATGGGCTAATCCCATCCCGTGCTCATGTTAAACACCGTGATAATGGTCCTAGATATCCTGCAAATCATCCGACATTAGATCCGTTTAGTATTGAATCTGAAGATGACTTGGGGATCCCCCATTTTAAGACCCGCCCCATATTGTTGATGGTTACCCTTTGGTCATGACTAACATAGCGAACTGGAAAATCACCATAATCCTAAATCATTGAACTCATGGCACGCAAACTGTTAGTTTACCAGAAGGTAACCCTGCAGCTTTTGGTGAATCATCTATAAATGGCCCATTTTCCATAGCAAACTGTCAATTTACCAGAAGGTAACCCTGCAGCTTTTGGTGAATCATCTATAAATGGCCCATTTTCCATAGCAAACTGTTAGTTTACCAGAGGACAACCCTTTCCCTCCTCACTTTTTGGTGTTGAAACCTGTGACAAAAATCAACAACAGCACCTGGCGGACGCACTGTAGACCAGCTTCGTGGAAGAGCTTCCTCCACACGACGTCAGGGCGGATGTTCTGCATGTACCTCGGCATCCCGTATGATTTCGGGGAAACTTTGGGTGGTAGAATTGAAAACTTACTTGTGCTTAGTAGGGAATTTTCGGGAATGATCCACTGGCTAACTATCAATAATCATCACAGCAACCCCCAGCAACCCATCCATTCCCTACGTAAAACGCACCAGCACATGTGGGGGTAGAACTTGCAAACAATTGGGATTGAACACATCTAAAACAATGAAAATCAGACAAAAAACACTGAACGTGCTCAAAGTTGTAGAAAGGCATTCCAATCGTTTGGATTAGCAGGTACTTTCAGATCAAGGATCCCAACATGCCATCAACAGGCAAGGTAACTACAATATATGTAGTATATATATACATATACTTCAGTATGAAGATGGGATAGGGTCAAAATTGGGATGGCTTACTCCAATAATCGTCACTACGTCTTTGAAAGTTTGGGTGTGTTCTCATGATTTCTCTTTTAGTCCCCGTCAACACATGGATTCTCGTTCCCAATCTTCTTCCAATCCATCCCGGAATAGAAATCCACGTAATTCTAAATATATGATATATGCATATGCATATAAATTAATAAATACACACACACATATATATATACACATATTATAAATAAATAGATAAATAAATAAATAAATACATATATATATGTATATAGATATTTATCCAGTGAAATAGCCCCAAATCCCAATAAATGGATTAGTTATATTAGTCTCCATCTTGGATGATTAATTCAGACATTCGACTCGCCAAGTGACACTTGCGGATCTTGCCCAAAGGGTCGGAAGTGTTGAGCTGTGACCTCCATGGCACGTGGCAACACAAAGATTTGCAAAAAACGGCCCCAGAAATTCATTATCCATCACTAATATGCATTGATTAATCCATTGATTAATCCGTTAATCATCCGTTAATCATCCCATGAACTATCCGCTAATCATCCCGCTAACTATCCTTTAATCATTTATTAACAATCCATTAACCATCCAGTAATTATCCGTTAATCATCCATTAACTATCCCATTTTGGTTGGTTAATGTTGGTCTGGTTGGTGGTTTCAACCCCTCTGAAAAATATGAATTCGTCAGATTGGATCATCATCCAGTTCCTATTGGGGAAAATAAAATTCATGTTCCAAACCACCAACCAGTGGTTCTTAACCATCATTAACCATCATTTATAGCCATTATAGTGGGATAACCATCATCATCAACCAGTGGTTATATAGCCCAAAGGTTGGTTGTATATCCTCCACGCCTGCACCGCCAGGTTCACCAAGTCTCGACTCGCAGCCGTGCGCGGTTGATCTTCCAAAACGAGCACCTCACGACGACGTCAGGACTTGCGATTTTCATGGGAAAATGGTGATTTTATGGTGATTTCATGGGATTTTATGGTGGGTTAGTGGTGATTCAATGGTGATTTAATGGATTTTATGGTGGTTTAATGAGACTTCAAGGGATTTTATGGTGAATTAATGGTGGTTAAATTGTGATCCAATAGTGGTTTAATGGTGATTTGATAGTGGTTTCATGGTGATTTTTCATGATGATTTGATAATGAATGAGATTTAATGGTGATTGAATGGGATTTTATGGTGGGTTAATGGTGATTCAATGGTGGTTCAATGGTGATTTCATGAGATTGGATGGTGGTTTAATATGATTTGTACGATTTAGTGCTGGTGTAATGTGATTTATGGTGCTAATAAAGAGATTTAACGGGTTCCAAAGGGTTCCAATGGATCGTTTTTGTTGGGAAAATCAACCCGAAACGTTTTTTCTTTGTTTTAAACTAACATTTTTAAAGGTTTCTGTAAATTATCACTTTCTCTGCTGGAAAAGTCCCATGTTTTGGGTTGCGAATCCCGGCCTGGCTTGATCCCAAGTTCTCACCTAAAACCCAGCATGGTTTCAGACTCATGCCATGTGTATTCATTAAAAAGCACATATGGCTTTTGATGGCTTTGTTGGGCCGTGCATTTTCACAACATGTTTGATGGCTCGATGGCTCTGTTTTGCTTCCTCTGGAACCCCGCATTATGATATTCCCTATCTGTGCTGGACAATCTTGAAGTCTTGGGCTGTACGAAAATAAGTTGGCCAAAAAATGGTGCATCAAATGGGGGTTTCCTAAACTGGGTGTATCCCCAAAATCACCCAAGTCATGGATGAGTATTGAAACCCATGTCGACTGGGGATCCCCCATTTTAAGGCCCGCCCCATGTTGATGGTTACCCTCTGGTAATGACTAACATAGCGAACTGGAAAATCACAATCTTTAATAGATAAATCATTGAACTCATGGCACATTCTCCATAGCAAACTGTAAGTTTACCAGAAAATAACCCTGCAGCTTTTGGTGAATCATCTATAAATGGCCTATCTTGTCTTTTGGCCACCGCCACTTTCTTCACCACCCCCCTTCGTGTCCGCTTCCAGGGCACTCTCCTTGCCACGCGCGCCGCTTCCCGCAGGGTCGTCTCAACGGCGTCACGGATGTGGTGAAGAACGAAAAGCAGCAGGCAGACGTCAAAGCAACCTGGGGGAAAGTTACCCTCTTGTAATTTGTTACATAGCTATTGAAACTGGCACATTTAGTTCGTTGATTTACCTATTAAAAATTGTGATGTTCCATAGCTATGTTAGTTTACCAGAGGGTACCGCGAAAAATCCAACATGGTCAGATGAAATCAGCATGTTCAGTGGGTCCATATTTTTCGAACTTACCCTTGGGTCATCAAATAGTAAGGAATTTCCCGCACTGGTCATGGAGGTTTAGTTCGCCGGGAAATCATCGAACTACATGTTTTTTTTCCAGCAAACCACCTTTGAGTACTGGAGGGTAGCCTCTGGATTTTATATTCCCAATATGCCCGGGGCAAAAATCCCCATGACAATTCGGAAAATCATTCTTGTTGTGGATATGATCGTGTTGGTTTTAACCCACCCAAAAAATATGCTTGTCATCCCAACTGATTATCCCAAGTATTGATGAAACAAAACTATTTGAAACCCCCCAACCAGTCAATTTGTGGGAGAAATTCCAATGAAGTTAGGTATGGGTCAGCGAGTCGTACGGGTCATGCTGCGGTTGTGAGCCCGTGATTACACATCTAGAAAGATGGGACAACACTCATCAGAGTCACGGTCGCTGGTCGCTGGGAAATCAACAAATTATCCGCGAACAATCCAACGTGGCAATGAAAGATCCCCTATAGATGGGGGATGTTTCATTGCCACCTTTTATTATCGGAGGACAGTTGGAGGCAAACCACCACCCCGTCGGGGGATAGACTGAAAAGCTTCAGTTTTGAATACCAAGTGTCCACCCAGGTGCTCGTTCAAGAGGGATGCATCAGGTCCCCAGCTAATGTTATAGCTACTCGTGGCTGTGGGGGTGAGCATTTTCCTGCCAGGTGTCATTTCTAACACGGCGTTGTGGTTGCTCATATCTTGCTGGAGTCTCCCGGTTGCAAACTTCAGCTGGTGTTTCTGCAGTGCCATCTCCTTTTCCAGAAGGTTCCTGCCTCATGCATTTTTCTGGCACAAAATGGAAGGATGCTACCTGGATTTCTCCTGTTGTCTTCAAGCAGGCAGAAAAACTCCGAAGATTGCCTCTACCAGACTCGACGCAAATGGTCTTCACTCCTCTCAATGTGACTGATGATCACCTGAAGATCGCCCGGACGAAGCCTTCGATTCACCTTGTTGTAGAAGGTTGCAACGTCGACCGGAACCTGTCCGTTGTCAGCAGCTTGAACGTGCCGACGCCCAGAATACCTGCACACGTCAGTGACCTGATGCCAATCAATGGCAATCAGCTTGCCCTGAACCACTGCCACCTCTTCCAACCAGATCTCTTGAGGGATGAAGTCACCAGCAACCCTCCACATACGAACTCCTGGCAGATCCTCTGTCTTAAGATACTGCTGAGATCGCTGCAGCGGAGGTCCCACAGGTTCTGGAGGTCTTTGAGTCTGCAAAGCGTCGCATCCTTTTCGATCATGCAGCTCATGCATCGCTTCCTGACCGTCTTGCAGCGCCTTCGCTTCACGAAAGGTCTCAGGATCCCTGGCCGGTTTGAAGCAAGATATTTGATCAGTCTTTGCGGGCGATAGGAAAAGAGAAATTTCACCGAAGGAAGTTTAGTCAAACTTCCGACAATATGGACAGATGAAAAAGCAGAGGTGGGAAGAGTCAGAGAAGAGAAGAGAAGAGAAGAAGAAAGAGAAAGAGTCAGAAGAAAGAAGATCCAGGTGCGCGAAAAGGTAGAAAAGTCGCGAAACACTCTGTTTTTCCAATGTTTTGTGGCTCCGGAAGGTTGAAAAGTAGGCTTGCTAAAGCGGCGGGTGCGGAGCCATCTGGGGAGATGAGAGGTGAAAAATTGTACGCCAGTGTGGCGCGAAGCACGTTTCCAAGTCAAAATGCAAAAAACAGAACACCGCATGTTCGGAGCACCTGTGGCACATTTTGAAGTCAAAATGTACGAAGCACAGCATTCTCGGAGCACTTTCGGAAGTTGAGATGTTGAAAAAGTGCATGCCTCTTTTGGACGTTCAGATGCCGTTTCGCGTGGCAGGCGCGAGGGATTGTGCACCTTGTCAAAAGTGAGCAAAATTACGGTTTTGTAATAGTTCCAAAAACGATGGCAAGCGTGGGAAATTTGAAAAGGGATCTGCAAAGATGCATTTTGCGTGGCACGCGCGGTACAAGAAACATATTCATCAGAGATATGTTAGGAAGCTAGGGCGCTGTTTTCCCGAGAAGGGTTGCATTTTGGGAGCATCAGATCTTCAGGTTTGCCTTAAGATGATTTTGCGTGGGTGGAGAACTTAGTATGACCCGGCCTCGCTTTTTCGTGGCAGGCGCAGTACTTTAGACGGATGGAGTGAAAAAGCGCAAAGCGCATTGGTACGAGGAAGTCAGTTCTGCACTCAACTTTCCGTTGCTGAGGGAAGTCTCGCAGAATTGCTTCTTTTTTGATGAGTTGTCAACTTCAAAAATGAGGGAGTCTCGCCGAGTTGTTTCGTTTTTGACATTGTCAAGTTCAAAAAAATCAGGAAGTCTCGCAGACTTGCTGCGTTTTTGATATTAAGATCAAAAAATGAGGAAGTCTCTCAGAATAGCTTCGTTTTCGAGCTTGCAGACAGACAGACAGACAGACAGACAGACAGACAGACAGAAAGATAGCTACAATTACAACTGCAACTACAAACTACACTAGACTACACTACACCATGATTCACTACAGTACACAACACTACAGTACACCACACTACGCTCCATTACACTACACTAACTACAACTACAGCTACAACTGCAACTACGCTACACTTATTACACTACAGTACAACTACAGCCCCACTGCACTACACTACAACTACAGTTGGACTACACCATACTACATCCAGCAGCTGTGGGTGAGGTGACCACTGCAACCATTGCAACCATTGCAAAAAAGCACACCTCCAACCACCTTTCGGTCCATCAGTGGATACGCTCTGCCATCCATGCATCAGAACAACTCACCTCTCCTATAGTTGTCTATCTTTGAAACTTCCGCCACCGGTGCGGTACTCCTGGTATACCATCTGGTAATTAACATAGCTATGGAAATCACAATTTTTAATTGGCAAATCATCCAGAACTATGAATTTTCATCAATTTTCCATAGCTGTGTTAGTTTACCAGAGGGTAACCCCTCAACTAATCATCAACCAGCCAGGTTTTAGCAGCTCCGGCCCAAGAAACCATCCGCATAGGGCCACGAGGATTTGCCATCGTGCAGGGTGACCCGCTCCTGGCAGCATCGGGATGATCAAATCAACCGATGTTGGGGAAAGCCACAAGCTAAGGCTTGCTAAGGTTATCCTTCAATATAGCCCAAAGTATTGAATTACCAGTGAACTATTTGTCTACAGTTGCGTTTCTTCATATGTTGGGTTTCCAATTCCAATAGCTACATGTAATTTTCTCAGTTGGGTAGTTCATCCCCAAACTTTCAAAACTACAGCATTGGCATGGTAACATACCCAGTAGGAGGCGTATGACCGGGGTAACTGGGATGCACATCCAAGCAACAATCCTAGTTAGTAAGTTTCATATTCCTGTTTCAATGGTCCTTATCACCATATCGATGGTGAATTTCCTACATCGGAGTTGTGGTGTGCATCGCTGTTGAGCTGGAAGCTTTTCCGGGAACAAACCAGTTGAAAAAACGTGGCGACAGGACAGGTTCGTTAGGGAAACATAGTTCCCCAACATCCTTTTTTGACTCATTACGATCCTTCAAAGATGGACCTGAACGACTGCTCTGGTGTCAAGGATTGAACCACACCCAGCGAGGCGCAATCTGCGAACAGCACCGCTCCAGCTGCACCACCACCTGGTGCTGCTACCGCTGAGCGTGGGACTGAGCCCTCCGAGATGGCCCGCTTGCTTGTCTTCTTGGTTGCCAAGCTGGCCAAGGAACAAACTGCAGGGGAACCGTTTGTTTCTTGCAATGCTGGAGCTCTGCATCATGACGCCTTTTCTAACACGAGAGTGTAGCGCCATCAGGTCCCCAAAAATACGTGGTTTTTAGTTTTTAATTTTTTCTTTTTTTCTTAAAAAATCAGGTTTTTTCTACATCTTTGATCATATGAAAGATCAAAGTTCTTCGGAGATGTACTGCTTTTGGTGTGTTAATCCTTAGCTCTATCGTTCTTGTATTCGGTAGTCCGTTCCTTCATTTCACGTTCCGTCAATAGACTTTCATAGTCCGATTGTTCACGTTAGCTTTCCGTAGCCGGCCGTTAGGGGGGGCTATATATAGGAGGACTAGGAGGACTAGGGGGGGGGTCGAAAGAAACACTTTTTGTCTTGGACCCCCTCTACACTGAGGGAAGCAATATATATATATACATATATATATATGTTACTATTTTCTCCTTCCTTCCTTTTCCCTGGGGATCTTTATGGTTCTCTGGAAATCTCTCGCAACCTCTGGGAAAGTCTAACAATATTTGGGGATCTCTAGCAATAGCTTGAAAGTGGTTTCCAATGTGTTCAAGGTTCTTCATGTCGATCCTTTCATGACATAAAGCAACATTATCAAATGAGGGTATATAAACATAAATGATCAAACATGATGTAGTAGAACCACTGCATTCCTAAAAACGTGCAAAAATGGGGACCTGACAGCGTGCCTTTCTGTCTAACACAGGGTCGCAATAGACAAACAAATGACAAAAACAAGGAACAATGCCTTTTGCAAGGCCTGTGTTTGATTGGCAAACATGAACCTGTCCTCAAGATGCAAACAGAATCTCAGACAACCAGGCCACCACTGGAAATAAATATGATATTATGATTATGATTATTCTCATCAAGGATGATTGTGATTCTCCCGTATCATTTTTCCTAGCAATGCCAAAAAAGCTAGAAGATAATCATACCAAAATAGCGTCAAATCACACAGGATGGGGCCCCCAAGATAGCGTTCAGTTGGTTTATAAGTGGCTGAAAAACTATGGTTTATGGTAGATATAACTATAGTATTCATGGGGATTATTTCATGGTTTATAAACCAACTTATAACCATCACTGGGGGGCCCCATCCTGCACCCTCCGTGAATAACGATCCACTCTTCGGATCTTTTTGGGGCCGTTGACCCCAGTTTTGACACCGTCTGTCCTTGGGGCTCCCATCGTCAACCAATGTGGGAAGTTTAGGGAACATTGCTCAACTAATGACTGGGATCTTTGGAAAACCAACGAAAGAGGAACATATTACCTATAGATTCCCTAATCGTTGGGTGTCCCATTAGGAAAATCAAAGTATCTTCAGCCAATTAAAAGCTCCATTTATGAGCAGAGGAATTTCCAAGTCCAGGATGATCATTTCTCCGCTAACTAATCACCACAAGATTCGTCTTATAGATATATATATATATATTACATCTCTATGATATGCCCATTAAACAGCCAATCAACTAGGATATATCCCAAGAGATCGCCACAAAATGCTAACCTCATTTATCAATCACCCTCTAACACTTGGATGTGGAGAAACCTTCCATTTTCAGATCATCTTCCCATGATCTGGGATATCTCGCCATACGGTGGATGGTTGCGAAATCCTGCACCAGTTGATAGGTAGTTTATCCCATTATTTCAAGAGTTTCAACATGTTTCAGCCATCTTTTTGGTGGTTTATCGGATTTCGCTGGCCCATCCACAGCATCTATAAACAATTCCTATCATAGTTGGATCTTGGGTTTTTGACAAAAAAATGCACCACCCATTTCCAACCCCCATCCACCCTATCTGGGTAAATTATCATATTTCACTAACCTGAAATGCTGGGCCATTTGGGGATGATTCCCCTATAAAAACCATGATTCCCAGTGAGGGAGAACAGTGAGGTCGTTATAATTCACCCATCCACCGCCATGTTTCCCCAATTTCCAGAAATTTTTCGACCGCCTTTCCCAGGCGCATCTGCGCTTCAGCCACCAACTTTGCGTCCACCTGAGAATGGCGTGGCTTGGAGATTTTGAGGGACAAAAACCTGCAGAAATGTGAAATCATATAACCTGACTGGTTGGTGGTTGACCTACATGCAAACTTAATATTACAAACTTATTGTTTTCCCACATGAAAACCATCATTAACTATCAGTAACCATCATTAACCATGGTTGATAATTGGGGATATGATTCTGGTTGGTGGTATACCTACCTCTCTGAAAAATATGACTTCGTCAGTTGGGATGGTGAAACTCCCAATATATGGGAACATAAAAAATGTTCCAAACCACCAACCAGAATATAACCTTATGTGAAAAAGGGATTTTATCATCATCATATACATTATTAGATGGATTTGGATGTGAGGAATTTCGAGAAGAACCTCATTTATCTAATGTGGAATTGGGGGAACTTGGGCTGTTTTAGGAAACAAAGCTACAGCAATGGGGGATTTCGGGAAACAACAACACAGAAAATCAGCTTTTCCTGTAAACATCTGGGATTTAAGTTGGAACAACATGTAACTTATCCATGAAATCATGTGGATCTGTAAGACATAAATCCTGGGTTTTTGGATCAAATAATGCATCAGTTCATCAGCCAATATGGGGCTGTTCAAAAGCAATCAGCCAAGCGGTGGACATTGTTGCAACAGATCTTACATCATTCAGGATGTGGGCTTGCTCAAAACATAGCACCCCTGAATCCACTTCACCATTTCCACCATTTCACGTTGTCACGCTTTGATGCCGGGATCTTCTTCTTATCCACGTCATCTTGTCACCAGGCTGCTGTTTGACGTTTACATAGATATGCAGGACCCCTGTTTCCCCTGATCTATAAAAGGTTGGCTTTTTTTCCATATGCACATGTTAATTTCTGAGACGGAAACCGCGATTTAGGTATTGGTCATCTATTCAATCACCAATGGATGCCCATCCCCAGCTCATGGGTTTAGAATAAGCAATCAGATTGGTTGCACCTCGATGTAATACTGGTGGTATCCCCTTTGATGTGGATCAAGTCATGTTCACTCACGAAACGTACTTGTGAACTTCTGCTTAATATCATCAATTCATAAACATTGCCACGCAAGCGTATCTCTGCGTCGTGTATCTCGGACCACTCGTCATACCCTCATTATCAGAGAAAATATTGGAAGATCATCGTCCAAACCATCCATCTGGGGTATGGCATAACAAGTCAAACCGACATCTATTTGCTTGTCATCATCCCATTAACACGCTATTTTATTGGCACACCCAATTTTCAGAGACACCGAAAAAAAGCATGGTTGGTGATTCATATCCCATTTAACATCCCGATGGAATTAATTACCACATTATGTACCCATTATAAATCATTATCGTTGCATGATTTCCACAGTCATCATTCATGGTTAGGGCCAGACGGTCCTGAGGAGAAACAATGTTTGGGGGTATCAATCCACGATGTACTGTTGATAGGGACTTAAAACCGGTCAATCAATTAAATCAAATGCTATTCGTTGATTATGCTAGTTGTTAACTGCATACTGGCAGTTTTTAATTAATTATCAGCATTCAACTGTATGCGTATGAATGATTACGATTAAACATATTTGCTTCCTTAAAGTCTTACCAGTGAAATTGCTATAATATGGTATAATTGTCCATTTACAGTATATTTGAATCCTAATGTCCGTTATTCATATGACTGAGTCACCACACCATTATCAGCTATAGTATACAGTTTTAGTCATTTTTCATACACAGTCATTGTTATTTGATCAGTTAAAGAATAGTTACAACGAAATCTCGTCGTTACTTAATAGTGATCAATTCTACCAATTGGTGATAGCGTTCTCTCTTGATAGTCAATCCGTCCAATAAAAAAACGTTTTGATGAAGAACTAAAACTGTTTCACTTTACCTATAGTTGATTTTACTATACTATGTGCATCAGTTTACTAAAATCATTTTAGTTCAACAACTACAAACATATTAATCATTTTATTAACAACTATTACTATTACTATTACTAGTACGAGTACTAGTACTATTACTATTCAATCATTTTATTACAAGGTGGTGCCCCCCAAGTTATAAGTTAGTTTATAATCCCATTAACTATAGATATATCACCTATAAACCATAGTTATTGGAGTTATAAACCAACTTAGCCATCTAGGGGGCACCACCTTGTATCAACTACCACCAGAAAATTCAATTGTTGTCTTTCAGTCGCAGCACAGGTGAACTCGCATGGAAAGGTGTCACTGGAACGGTGCTGTTATGGTGCGCAGCGCCACTGCCCACGTGAATTGATATACCCTCTGGTAAACTAACATAGCGAACTGGAAAATCACCATTTTTAATAGGGAAATCAACGAACTAAATGGCCATTTTCAATAGCTATGTAACAAATTAACAGAAGTGTTGATATTTTGCCATTTTTGATGATTCGATGCTATTCTCTTCAAATAAAAAACATCTACTATTCTGAATTATACTACATTAATTCAACTGCTAGCCCACAAACTTAGATTTGCTTGCGGACCACTAGAGATCCTTCTAGAGATTCCCTAAGTGGATTTCTCCTTGGGAAGAAACACATCGCCGCATCGCAAATGTAGGTAAAGCATGGCATCTGCTGGTTATGGTAATTTTCCATTGCAAAAAAAACAAATGCTGAACGTACCTATCCAGTCGGTTGGGGATGCTCCCATCTCCCATCTCATTATACTAGTTGGGTTAAGACGGTTTGCTTTAACTATTGGTTACCATAATCCCGACTTAGCCAATAAACATCCCGAATAACTCCAACTGTTGGCAGTATGCCCCCCAATTATACATGGGAATATCCCTGCTTATATATGGGTCTATAAGGGTTATATAAGGATTATAAACCATGGCCAATCTTAGATAATTACCCTGCAACAAAATAGAAAATTCTTAGCTGGTGAACGTAGATAATCCCACTGATACCGTCCAAGACTACAGGATGAGTTTCTACCCATCCAGTTGATTGACCTGGCATCAGGGTAATTATCCATTATAATCCTCGATTATAATCATGCATCAAAATATCCATTGCTTAATCCTCCATTAATCATCCATTATACATCACTAATATACATTGATTATACATCACTAATATCCATTTATCATCTGGTTGGTGGTTTCAACCTACCCCTCTGAAAAATATGAGTTCGTCAGTTGGGATCATGAAATTCCCAATTAATATGGAAAGTCAATCCAAATTCCATGGTTCCAAACTACCAACCAGTAATCATTATACTTATACGGTTCGCTATTCCCAATATATGGAAAATATAACATGTTCCAAACCACTAACCAGTCATCCATCGGTTAAGGATTAACCACGGATCCGATCCCGGCGCAACTGCAACCCCACCTCCAAGAGGTGCACCTCGCAGCCTTCCCGCGACCTTGGGAACTCATGGGAAAATATTGGATCATGTAGAGAAACTCAATTCGTAGCTCCTTGGCTCCTTATTCAATAGGGAATATGGATATATATATAGGGATGAGAAAGAAATCACATAGCTCCAAATCGCTCCCCCATAACCACTGGATAGCATAATTAAGATACACGATTCGTCGGTAAAAATATATCCCATCATTTGATGGGCTATACTGTCAAAGCCTGCAATGTAGGGCAAACACGGCAAGGAAAAATGGGCGACCAAGCAGGCAAAGTCAGCGATGCCAGCAGGGCAACGCGATTGGAATGCAAAGTGCCCAACTGCCGTGGCAAAAGGGCTGTCGCCTCACTTGCCTGCGAAAAACCTTCCTGCCCTTCGGCAGGGCATAGGACCATATGGAAATTTGGATTGACTTGAATTTTCATAGGGAAACCCATTGTGCTAATGGAAGATATCAAGAGTTGATAGGAACGTTCCTATCATTGTTTTAGGACTGGTCATTTTCTCCGTATTTTTATGCATCTATATTGGAGGTTACGATAATGTCTTGTGGTAATTGGTGGTTTCAAGCATAGTGGTAAAACACGCATACCTTCTTTGCAACCGTGCGATTTTCAAAAGTGATTGAAAGTTATGTCACATTCATTTTTTTGAGTTATGTGATTTCCATATGGTTTCAATTAATATTGATATTCTTGTCATTCACTTTAAATATGGTTTCAATTTTGGAGGGTTCCACCAGATTGATCCACATGTGGATATCTATGACACTGGGCACACACCAATGTTCAAAACACACAAACAATATTGGTGTAGACTTGAAGAGCAGTGTTGTGGATTTGAATAGACTTGGCAAAAACACTGGATCTTTATGGATCGGAATAGATTTGAATATTGCTGTTTCTATCGCACAAGGACGCGATAGACCCTCTCCAACTCGGGTATCCAAACAACTTTAAACCTCCCAGAAGAGCTGTCTTGAATGTGTTGATGTTGGAATCCCTAAGGGAAATTATTTTGATCGGGATGATATTTATTTAACTTACGTATATATATATATATATATAAATTTTTGTATATATACATAAATACATTCACACATATATTGAAAATATTTTAAACATATGTATATGGATATATATATATAGTATAGATGGGGTATCTTTCAATATGCAATCGTGTGTTGTTTTTATTGAGTGCAACTCACGGCATCATCATGGCTGAACTTAGATATCTTGCGAAAAAAACAAACAAACTGGGTAGTGAAATTCACCCGTTCACTTAGCTACCAATCACCTGTTACTTGACCAAAATCTGAAAAAAACAAGTTCTAAAGAAGGGTCATTTAATTATTGTTTTTTTGGCAAATTGAAAAACAACACATTAAATTCTAGGTGGGGATGGTTTACACAATTGATATATATATATATATATATATATATCCATAAACTGGTTGGTTAGTGGTTTCAACATCCATAACCATAGCCTCTGAAAAATATATTCATCACAGAAACATCCTTTGAATTTTTGAAGTAACCTTGTCATTTACAATCATCCAAATTATGTACAAAATAATCAACTTCGCGGTCTTTTGAATGCTTTTGGCCTGGGTTTTGGCCCCATTCTTGCAGGTCTTGATCGGCGCTGTCCCGAGGGAGGTTTGGAAAATCATTTTTTCAGTGGAAAACATGTCGGAGAATCAAACCAACCAAATTACATTGCTGGAAAAATTGAACTTTCCCAAGATGGGGGTATCCCCAAATCATCCAAGGTTTCCGTAAAAATCGTACTTTGGGTAAAACAATGCCATAAACCATCCCCCAGTCATCACAATTTTTACAGGTGGTATAAACTTACCCTTCCCAGTCATGGGTGGTTTATGGCATTCTCGTGACATCAGCTTCAGTGAAGAGAAGACAGTCCGCCTTCTCAAGAGCCTCGCAAAGACTGCGTACTCGTTCCAGCCTGCATGAGCACGAGAGAACCGTCCAACCTCCCATGACAGCCAAGGCAACAGCCAAGGCCACAACATCTCCGAAGGACGCAAGCGTGAAGCGTCTGTCCTTGAAGGCGGCGATGATCTGAGACGGAAGGTAGAAGGCTCCAGCAGCTGGAGCAGCAAGTGGGTAGAGGGGATGAACAGGCTTCGTTGGATGAGCAACAAGTTGTACGGCCACGATGGTGACGTAGTAGAACGAGAAGCCTGCCACGACGATGGTCACAAGACCAGACAAGGAAGCGTAGTACTCAGCAAGATCCAACCAGGAAGCATCTCCTGTGACCAAGGCGTTGTCAGCAAGTTGCAACAAGATCTGAAGTCTCCTGAAGTCGTACGCATGAGGGAGAGTGTCGCTTGAGTAGAAGAAGGAGATGAAGAGCTTGAAGTAGGCGGCAACATCAACAGGTAGACCTTCCAAGTGAGCGTAGAAGGTTGGAGTGACCACAGCCACCGTTCCACTGCTAGCTACCTGTGCCACAGCGTACATGACAAGCACTCTAGCCGTAGTCGACTTGACTCGGTAGCTACCTGTTGGCTTCAGTGCCCATGAACAGATAGATGATGGTATAACCATGGTATAACTATGGTATAACTATGAATGGGTATCCAACAATGGTTACAATGGGGATATTCCATAAATCCTCCATAAATCCTCCATAAATCCCATGGGTTAATGGGGATAGCCCATGGGTTTTTGGATGTCGTGCCCGGGTTCCCGCGCCACCACTGAGCCATGTGTCCATCGCCCCCACCCACGTCCAGCACCCGCGGCCTCGGTACGATTCGGTGCCCGTGGTGCCCCAATCATCATGTTAGTTAATAAGCTATAGATCAATGGCTAATTTCATGGGATTTCATGGGATTTATAGCTGATTTACGATAGCTAAGTTGGTCAAAGGGAATTTCAGGAACCGATTGATTGGAGGTACCTACCATATACAAGGCCCATATTTCTTTGCGTATGTAAGGAAATCTCACAGCAAAATATGGCCTTATATGGTACAGTACCTCCATTTTAGGATCCTGAATTTCCCATTGAATAGACTATAGATATATTGGAACCACATAATCACCATATATAGATATAATGCAATTAGGGGGCTTTATTCATCCTGATTTGACATTAATAACTACAGAATACAAAAGATATGTTTCCCATAATATCTTTGTAATCATTAGTAATTATTAGGTGAAGAGGGGGGCGGCTTAACTAGGATCGTTTTGGGGCTTTCAAACTCCGTCTCATGTGTGCTTGTTAACCACTTAACTCTGGCCGGTTTAGGGTCTTAACCCCGACTGTTTTGAACCAGGCCGTCTAGAGCTCCAAGCTCTAAAAAGAGCCCGGCTTCATCTCGAAATACGGTGCGATTGATTTCCAAATAGCGCCAGGCTCCTTTTTCAAATAGAGCCGGGTTTCATTTCGAAACCGAGCCCAACTCCATTTTCAATTAGAGCCGGGCTCCATTTTTCCAAATAGGTTCTAAATGCAGCTTTATTTGGACGGGCAATTGGCATGGTTCAAAACAATCGGGGGTGGAAGTGCCAAACCAATGGGGGTTAAGACCCTAGCGGGGCCGGAGTTAAGAAACCATAGTCAGAGTTTAAAAAACGTAGTCAGAGTGAAGAGGCCCTGTGATCAGGTAGATGTGGTCTAGGTACTGCTTAGGGTATGTGGGGGGGGACCTTTCCATTTTCCTTTTTAAGGTGGGGTTGCCTACTCCTGTCCAATCCTGATCCTGGCTTTGGAGACCAAGAATGCCCAAACAAGCCTAAACAGTGCATCGCGCCATTTTATAGGGTGCACAGCCGCATGGTCAGGGCAGGGTTTTACCTGGGACGGCCGGAGGTATATTAAAAACATAAAAGCTG